>CEUM01085094.1_pt1 | contig 10061 bp, 9 predicted proteins | sample 356421 | NCBI WGS metagenome assembly CEUM01 (sample SAMEA2622716, study PRJEB7988) | marine metagenome | biome: marine biome (ENVO:00000447); feature: surface water layer (ENVO:00002042); material: "saline water (ENVO:00002010), including plankton (ENVO:xxxxxxxx)" | depth 5 m | reverse complement strand
GCACCCCAGAGTCCTACATACGCACCCAATAGTCCCGAATATGACCCTTGGGCAGCCCCCTTAGTTATCTGACAGGAATAAATGTCTTACTTTGTACTCTGCGTTTCCTAAGTCGTATGCAGCGTTCGTATCGGGTATAACGTGCTTTTTCAATGTGATCGCGTTTTCGCCAAACCCAAGTGCGTCAAGCAATCCTTTCACAACAATATCGGATCCGTCATAACAGACCTTACCGTTGTCCGTATTATCGCAGTGGGGGATCGCTAAAGTACAACTTGTAGAGTTGCTCGTACAACAGCCACTATTTTGGTAGGACACCTTCATTTCCGTACAAGTCTGTGCCATGACCGGTGCGAACAAGAACAAAAGGAAACGCATTCATATAAACATTTAGTAAATATATACAATGCCAAAATATATTTTATTCGATAGTAACCTTGTTCTTTCGCTGAACGGCATCTGCACGTCCGTCATGTTCACGCATTTTCTGAACGCCTCTGTCATTCAGTACCCCACGATGATGCGTAACAAGCACGACTGGGCTACAAGCTTAGAAAGAACGTTTTTCACATTCATTGCATTTGCACTTGTCGAAATGATAACGGATATATATGTTGTCTACAAGCTCCGCAAAGAGGAAGACTTCGAATACTATCTCCGTCTAAGCGGACTAAGTCTCTTAACCATCGGTTGGTTGGTCTCTATCGCATTCATTGTACCAATACAGCTAGAACTCGCATATACTACATGGACCGTGCTAGGGTACAACACTCTTCTCACATGGAACTGGTTAAGAACAGCGCTTTGGGGAATACGTTTCAGCATGGTGGTCTTCAACGTAGTCTGCGAGATACGCGAAGAAGAGCCCGTCGCTCTGCCAACACGGAGAGAAAACGGGTATGTGTCTTCGCTGGATCAAAAAAATGACGTATTTACATTTGAGGACAGTGACGAATGATCGTGGTGCACGGTGACGCGCCCGTCGTATCCACCATGATGTGGCATGGGAAGAAAGTGTGGACAACTGGACTGTACACCGAGTGGGACGTGGTACAGACCTACGCAGACGTATGCGTCATGGTCGTGAAAGAATTAGAACACCTCAGATGGGACATGACGGGGTTTTACGTGATCAACGAGGGAAACAGACACGTCGCCGAAGAAGCTGTACTTAGAGGAGCTTACTGTCTGAATTGCACTATGATGGAGGGACTCTGGCAGTTGAGAGATATTATAGTAAACTATAAGTAGGAGTATAAGGTATTTAAATGCAATTGATTCATTCTCTCACATTTACTGGATTGGTCGTTTTAGGTGTTGGCTCCGCTCTTTTCCACTACAGAGAGAAACCGCATAGGGACGTAGCCTTCGCATCCGCATTACTCGCCACGATAAGTGCGCTGAAACTGGTAGATCCAACGTACAAAGAAAGCGCAAAGGTAATATCAAAAGATTTTATGCAATACTTAAGAAGCTTTAAGGGCGGAATATAACGAATTCGGCGTCAGACTCGCTGGATTCCGATGCTGAAGTTTGTTGACTCGCTGAAGCGCGCATGCCATCAACTGCGAACAAAAGTACCTGTCATACGTATCCCGAGATGATCGGAACGTAAGTGGTGAGGCAAGGGCACCTATCTCGTCGTACGGCTTACCAACCTGATTCCAGAGCCACCTAGACACACGCAGCTCGTCTTCCCAATTAATATCTACATTCATCATATCCTTTTCTGGTACCGAAAAAAATTCTCCATGACCATTCAATACTCTGTACTTTACTGTATCACCCCATATCACGTACAATGCTATGTCGATCGGACCCTTGTGATTCTTGTACCGTGCAAGCCCCTGTATCTTATCCCGAACCTCTGCAAACTCCTCCTCTGACCAGCGAAACACGAACTCTGAGTGACAGAAATTACCGCCACGCGTCACAAACGCAACGAACTTGTTGAAAAACGAATTGTACACGCCCTCTGGGCGCAAGAAGGATGCATAAAGCATTTTAGAACAAACACGGCATATAAATAGGCAACTGTGGAGTACCAATGAATATATCGCTGACTGCGCTGATAGCGCTAAGCTCAGCAAAAACAAACAACTACGTACATAGGCGCCTCGTGAATATACCGGACTCGTTTGACTGGCGTCCGGATCTCGTTGGACCCGTTCAGAAACAAGGGCACTGCCAATCGTGCTGGGCATTTTCAGCAGCAGGCTCTATAGACTATCTTGTCAAAAAAGACCATCCGGATCTATCCGTAGACGTACAGGCGCTCCTAGACTGCACGCCGCACACGATGGGGTGCGAAGGGGGTGTCATGGGAAGCGTGTTCGAGTATACAGGTATCTTCCCTCTTCGCTCTACGCAACACTATACCGGAGTAAAGCACAAGTGCGAGCAAGCTCATAAGGGAGTGACTGTCAAAGACTACAAGGTTATTATGTCCAATCCCGAACAGTACCTAGACTATATTGTGCACCAGTACGGACCCATCGCCGTCGCCATAGACTCGAGAAGACTGGGCTCGTACAAGGGAGGCATTATTCGAAAGTGCGGGACAGATCCAAACCATGCAGTAGTTGTCGTCGGATACACACCAGACTATTGGATCGTGAAAAACTCTCACGGGACAAAGTGGGGAGACAAAGGATACGGGTACATAGCAAGATCGGGAAACGTATGCGGCATCAACACATATGCCGCGTTTGCCACAGAAATAGAGTATAAATAGAAGTACATAACTACATAATGTTTCCAGTACGAGAGAAACGATTCGATTACGTTGAGGTTAAAAACCCAATATCTAGTCTAGGAAAAGCAGCAAGAGCACTTGCAAAACGCGCACAAAGGGGGTCAAAATTTGAACGAGGCGTTATGAACAGAATTTTGGGACGAAAAAAGAAAACTAAACCTTAATCTTGAACAGTTGTGCGGCGAGTTTCTTTCGGTGGTGCACTTTAAATGTAAAATCTTCTATTTTATGATTCTGAATCCATTTTTTGAGATCTTCTACGCATCGTATGCCGGCTTTCTTCAGTATCTCCTCGCTCCTTGGACCAATCCCTTTAATTTTCGTCAGAGGCGTGTGTTGGAAAGCCTTGATCCGCTTGCATATCTTTTGGAGGGCAATAGCGTCGTCCAACGCGTGATGCTGACGAAACACGCCTCCGAATAGGTGCCTATATACGTGTCCCAACGAGTGAGACTCCAGTTTCATTTTCCTGATTTCTGGCAGCGAATCCTTAAACTCAATCTTCGGCACCATGTCGAATTTACGGAAGTGCGCCTTTGTGATTCTGTGATCAAATGCATTACCGTTGTGAGCTACCCACGTGCCCTCCCCGAAGTCTACCATGCCTTGAATCGCCTCTTTTGGACTCATGAACTTATGTCTCACCTTTTCTATAGCCATTGCTTGTCCGTACATGTCTTGTCTGCGCACCGCCGTGTTCAGAATTCCCTTGGCGGCGAGCAGTTTGGTCCAAAAACCTAGTGAACGCTTCGGATCTTGCCCTAACTCTATGAGTCTGGAGACGATAGGATATCCTTTTACCGGATCGACCAACGCTTGGAAAGACTTTGTACCCTTTACGATGCCGACCTCTAGCAGCTGCTGGTCCTCTCGTTTAAACCCCTTGGATAAAAACGTAGTTTCGTAGTCGTAAAAGTACATTCAAAGAAAGCGCATGCCTATAAATACACACGCATCGTGCACAAATGTACTTCGTCGGCAACGTGCTGAGTCCTACGGAGACGCAACCGGAGCAACACGATCCGACGTTCAGTTTTACCCGGGAGGAGGCACAGTTTGATTTGAAGGGTGTCCCGATTCACATGGAGCACGACGACGGCATGAAAGTTGGATCCGTAATGTCCTCGTGGAACAATAAGGACGGCAGCAAGTGGATCGTGGGGAAGATCGACGATCCGGGGATGATGGGATCCTTTGCACGCCACGCTGTGAGGGAATCCTCGACCGGAACGCGATACTACACCGGATTAAGCCTCACCCACACCCACACGCAGTACGCTAACGGTACAACGGAGAAGAAACCCGTTGAAATCAGTTTGTGCGTGGATCCGCGTAGGCAAGACTGCAGGATAATGTTCGTGGACAAAAGTGATATCCAAACAAGAATCGACACCTATAAGGCATCTATGAAACCACTTAAAATGTCTGACGCCAAAGCTGTAGATACCCCTAAAGAGATTGTTGAGGAGCCCGAGAAGGTTCCCGAGGAGCCCAAAGAAACCAAGCCGGATGCGACCCAGATGATGGAAGTCATCGTGAACCAGCAGAAGGATCTTGAACAACTTCAGGCGCAGGCTGACGAGTTGGCAAAGCTCAAGGCAGAAATGGCTGAGAAGGAGAGGCTCGCGTTCGAGCAGGACGTGGCAAAGTCGGAGGCGATGGCGAAAGCCCTTGTCGAGTCGTGGAGCAACACTCTGGACGAGTCGGATCTTACGGACTCGAACCGCGAGGCGATCATCAACATGGCGAAGAAGTTCCCTCGGGAGAGCAACGACTTTCTCCGCATCGCGCACAGCGCTTCTAAGAAGTTTGCCGCGCGGGAGCAGAAGCTTAAGGAGGCGATGGAGTCCACGAAGAACGGTGCGTTGAAGCGGGAGTTTGAGGCGGTGATGACGAAGAAGACGCACGTTGCGAGCAAGAAGACCAAACCGAAGACGGATGACGATCACTTTATGAAAGCGTTTAACACCTACCGCGTTGGATCCAAGGGCACCAATCTGATGGAAGAGTTGGTAAAAAATAGTCAGAAGCGCAGGCGTATGTTTTAGATAAAATTTAAAAACTTTTAATTGTAAATCTCTCACTTCTACGTAGTTTACTGTACTTTGGCATCTCGACCATGTTATTACCCCCAAAAACGTTTCCAATCTTACCAGCATTCTTCGGACCAACAGATGCTTTACAGGCATCTGTACGGCACATGAACACCATAAGGATAACAAATGCCAGAAACGAAATACCGCCAATGATAACTCCCTGCGTGATCCATTCGTTCTCATCCCTCTGATCCTGCTTATCATCATCCGCCACTTCTTTCGGGTTTTGCATCACATCACTATCTCCCGCCTCGAGCTCATCCGTAATCTCCACCGAGGCTGGCAGCACCTTAATCGACGCATGCACCTCCGTTTCTCCCGCCCCGAACAAGAACATGCTGCGCAGACGGCGGCGCTCGGCACTGTTGTCCTGCTCGTAGTTGACGATGAGTCGGAACGTCGCGCCCGCATCGTTCGTGTCCGTGACAAAGTCTCCCTTGACCTCCGTACCGTTTCCATGAAGCACCGACGTCTCGTTCGTGTGGAACACCGGGTTCAGGGGCGTCTTGCCCGCAGGAACATGCACCTCCTCCTCGTCACCGCGAAGGCGGGTCAGCTCGTGGCTCGTAATGCGCAGGCGACTGTCCCCAAAGTCAGCATCGATCTTGAGAATACCACAGATAGAGTCGTCAGGGCTGACGAGATCCGTGTTGTTCGAGATGCACGTAGCGTCCGTAGCCTTACCCTTGTGCATAGACAGCGAGACGGATCCCGCCTCGATGGTGTCCGAAGACTCACACGGACTTCCGAGCACACGCACGGACGTCTCCACAACCTCCGTGACAGTAGGAGCATCCTCATCGGTCGTATCCGTAAGGTTCACGTTCGACTTGAGCGTCTGAGGGATCTGCCACGACCCGGGCACGGAAGCACCCTCGCCACAGACCTGCACACAGGCGGTGCGCCACACGATGGAGGTATCGTTCTTGACGTCATCCTCGCCGTAGACAAGAGAGGAATCAGTGTTCTCGTAATGCGCCATAGTCACAAAGGACGGTGCCTCAAGATTGACGTTAACCTCAATTTGGTGTCCGATAAGCTCTCCTCCGACCTCGCACTGCTTCATGACGACGGTTCCGAGGGTCGCGGTCAATGCAAAGGCACCACCAGCCTCCTGCTGCACCGTCATCGCGGCAGTCACCTGACCAGTCATCTCCTCCACACCGATAGTGAGCTTCTTAGAGTTACAGTACCGAGCGTCCACACCGTCGGCAGAGTCAGTGTAGTCAATTGTAAACTGCTGATTGAGGAAAATTGAAGGACTGGATGCGAGCGTGTCACCGCACGTCTGGAAGAGATCGACCATGCCCGCAGCGTCGAGCTGCTCCTGAAAGAACTTACCGTAGCTGGTGTTACCCTCGGTGGTGTTCGCGCGGCACTCGCTGGCAATCGGATGCTCCGGAGTTGCCATGCGTCCATCGACAAGACAGTCGTCGGTCGCACCGATGTACGCAGTCGCCGCAGCAGTGTAGAGGAGATCACCGGCACTGTTCTTGCGGTCGTCCGACCATGTACTGCCGAGGCTGACCTCGAGTTTATTCTCACTCTTGATCGTAGATGCCACAAGCTCGTCCGTCCAGTCAAGGGAAAGCCCGTACAGTGATGCACGACCGCAAACTCCGGAGCAGATGACAGTCGCCGCAACCATATCGTCAGTGTCGAAATCGATCAACCCGCCGAGATCCTGATCACGAATATCGTCGCACATCGTCGGCAGGTACACGTTGTCACCGTCCTTGAGCAGCTGGACGTTCATAGCACGGCAGTCATCGTTCGTCTGCGTGGTACTGTTGCACACAAATGCCTCCGTACCAAAAATACTATGGTTGCCCTCCAAGTAGGTCACGTTATCTGTCGCAGTAAAGGTGAAACGTTTGCGGCAGATATTGTCGTTCTTCTCAGCCGTCGAGTTACCCGCAATAACGAACGAACCAGATGACTTCGTGTTCCTGCTGAAGGGCAGAGACACAGGAGTAGACATGTCTGTCTCCGTCTGGTTACACTCCACCCTGTAGTGTGCGCGCAGCGTGAAAGTATCGTTCTTGTGCGTCGTCGGGATCTTGACCTTGAAGGCGGTCGCAATCGTAACGTCGGGAATATCGCGTCTGAACGTGACATTGCCCAAACTGTTCTTTCCCTCAAGGAAGAAGTTGGTAGCACCGTGCAGATTGGAGTTCAGGTCGGTAACGGCGTTCTCCGTGCAGTTGAACTCAACCTCGGGAAGGTGAATCTCAGAGCCAAGATCCTTGTACGAATCCGACGTGGCGGAAAGCGTGCACTTGGAGACATCGCCGAAACGCGTCTTCACGTTAGCATCCACGTACTTGACGGTGACAAAGAACCGTGATCCCTCACCGATCGTCACCTGAGTGCCGGGGCGATTGTTCTCGCACGTGTTCTCGCCATTCTCGTTGGGATCGTCCGCATGCGACAGGCATAGGTCCTTATCTTCCAATGTGGAAGAGTTCAGGTTAAGCTTCTTGTACGGGCACTCTAGCTTGGTGTTCAGAGGTCCGCTGATCCGCTCAAGGGGGGCATCACAGACCGTCGCCATAGTGTAAATACCAGAGCGGGTGAAGGTCCCGTTCTCGTCAAAGTACACACCCGACGTCACGCATGGCTCAAACTTGTAGTAAGTTGCAAGACTATTGTACGGTCCGGTGAAAAAGGATGCATGACTGCTGTTCTTCGTGTCCGCGCTGAGGACAAGAGAACCCTTGCAGAGAGCACCGCAACCCTGAAGATCCTTAAAGTAATTGTCGTGCGGCAGGTCCACACCAACGTCAAAGGTCAGGACTGAGCTTCCCGAAAAGACCTTACCGTCAGTAGTCGTAGACAGAAGCAGTTCCGTGCTTTCGAGAACCTGGTCGTCTACAATATTATCAACATCATCTTTCTTTGCATAGTTGAGTGTCGCAGTAGTAGGCACAGTGTGTGTCTTCTCCTGAATACACTTGTACGTACGAGACGCAGTCACCGTAGGGACATACGTGCGCTTGTTAGGTACGTAACTGTTATGGTTGACCTCAGTGATCTCCGTGAGCTCCTGAGTGTCGTCACCCGCGGTACACGTCCCGTCAACGACGACGAGAACGGAATTACCACGGAAAGTGAGCCCGTCGTTTCCAGAGGCAGACACATCTAGGTAGTTGTTGTTGGCATCCTTGACACCACATATGTAAGCCATAGTGGACCCGGCGAGTACTTCAGTCACTGGAATATCGACTTCGGTACCCTCCGCGGAAGCACTTGACGCAAAGTCACCGTACGTACCAAATGCGGATCCGTCACCCTCTGCAACATTACATACAATAATACCCTCACCCTTCTCTAGCTTTAGCTTTGTATTCGCCAATTGTTTAATCTGAACAGATGTCCCCGTAGAAGACACAAAGTGTGCGATCTCGTCCGCCTGAAGACTAGCCGCAGACGCAGTACTCGCACCCAACATGAAGAGTGCCGACGCGAGTTTCATTTATATCAAGAGCATAATGTATTATAGTGCATTTTTTTTGTTTTGTATTTATGGGCATCATTTATCTGTAAATGGCGCGCGAACTAAATATCAAGAGGGAACGCAGATTTACCAGTGTAGATATGCACAAGTACACATATATATATACTATTGTATGCATACTGTCCGTTGCTCTAGCCATATGTATCACTGTACTGGTCGTGACAAACACCCTACAGGTATGTTCTAGTAGCGCGGCATGTGAGGCGGGAGAGTGTCAGGAGGCAGAGTGCCGTGGAATCTGTATTTTGCATCCTATTGCAGACTGCTGCACATCTGATCAATCGTGTCCCGACTCTGAGTGTCATGTGGGAAAGTGTGACTCTGATGGCAAGTGCTACAATGTTCCCGTCAACGGAGTCCCGTGCGACGACGGATCCGAGTGCACCGAGTTAGATTTATGCTCCGCAGGTACATGCAGAGGTACTCCTAAAACAAAACAGTGCTCCAAGTGCGTAGACGGTATATTTGTTCCAGACGTAACCCAGAATAATGACGAGTGCGTAGACGGGAACAGATGTACCGTAGAGGAAACTTGTCAGAACGGTGTCTGTTTGGGTAAACCCATCGCCTGCCAAAATACTACGTGCACTATGGGAGTGTGCGATCCAGACGTCGGATGCATCTCGGTCAACAAACAAGATAGCTTTGAAATTGTAGATCAATGTACAACAGCACAATGCGTAGACGGTAAGTTCTCTTCAACATTTAAGAACTGCTTCGACGGAAACCCCTGCACGCTAGACGCCTGTTTTCCCGGATCTGGGGCATGCGTGCACCCGTTATCGAACGAGCAGTGCGAAACAGTCTGCACGGAGAACGCGGACTGTCATCCTATAGGCACAAATACGAACTATGTTTGTTGGGACGGCATGTGTGCAGACGCAAACGGAGACGAAATGATTATTCGTATGACACATGGAGAACTAGACACCCAGACGTGTCCGCCCGATCACGGGAGACTGCAAATGCGTTTCTTCATGGACGGTGTCGTCGAAGACGGTATTATGTTCGTGCCCATGACAGAATCTATTGTACCCATATACCCACCTCTCACCGCATTCGATGTAGAGACGAATTATCTGTACGATAATAACGGTATTCGGACATACTTCTCTATGAGAACCGGATGCGAGGACCTGACGGTTGACTGCTTTCCCTTCATCAACGGAGAGTACGAATTCAAAGTCAAACGATACCCCTGCACGAACATACACGGAACACACTGTCAAATGGACACGCCCGTACAGACTCTCGTAATGGTTCCTTTCAGTCTGTTCAGTTGTCCACTCAACAGTGTTTCGCTTATAGATATTGTACCGAAACTAACTATTGACCGATCAGGTTATACAGTGACTTCCTCCATAGCCGTAGAAGGGCAGAATGCGTGGATCACAGACGTCGCACTGTGTATTCCGAATCCAATGGCAATGCACGACTGTATTACAAACGAAGCAAAGCAGTGCCCGTACAGAGGCTGCTTCGACACACCACACAAGTATCTCGAAGCAAAATTCACCTTTCTGAGCAACAGCTCCTATACAGCCGCGGCGACCACTTCATCAAGCATCTTTCACGTACAGTTAAAAGAAGGATACGCAGACTACGCGGGGGACAAGTGTGCATCAAACATTCCGAATGTTATGGACTGGATATCGTTCTCACTGCTTCCACTCAAGGATCTGTACAACGGTCG
>CEUM01017138.1_pt1 | contig 10066 bp, 10 predicted proteins | sample 356421 | NCBI WGS metagenome assembly CEUM01 (sample SAMEA2622716, study PRJEB7988) | marine metagenome | biome: marine biome (ENVO:00000447); feature: surface water layer (ENVO:00002042); material: "saline water (ENVO:00002010), including plankton (ENVO:xxxxxxxx)" | depth 5 m | reverse complement strand
AATATTGGTTGTATAAAATCCATATGCACATTATACAACAATTTTGGTAAACAGTCAACTAGAAATTTGGTGTGCCTGTGAACGGTCCTGGTTTATATTCTTGACAAATTGCAATAGCCTTATCTTTCAAACCTTCCGTCTTTTGTAGGTTTTCATTAGCCATATACATTTTTTCAACACACTGTTGTTTAGTGTCGTAAGCAATACTGCTCCAACCATCTGGGCGAACAAAGTCACCTGCTATCCAACTACCTTGTATGTAAAAGTAGATTACTAACCAATGCATAAAAGTATTTAGATTGGTTCAATCGAAAGATAAAAGACAATTAAAAAATTAAATGGTATGTTTAGGAAAGTATAAGCAAAATAGGTAGGACTTGGTTACACCTACAAGCACGTACCGGAATACCATTCTAATACGTACAACCTAACCCCGAAAGTGACTTCGATGTGACTCCCCATGTTTTCCATGTAAAGCCTGGGTACCACCCCTGGTTAGTCAAGTTCGACCCTTCTGGTAAAGGCCTCTTCCTTGCACTATAATTAGGAATTAATTACGTTCCTAATGCTTATATGTACAATATAGCATCTTTAAAATATTTGTCAACCTTTTTTTAAAAAAAATGTGAATAAATTATGCAATTAATTTTGCTAGGATTATCATTGCTGATCCTGTAAGAATCGCTCCTGAAAAAAGTGCCAGCCAGAATCCCATGGGATAAATCCAAACAAATATAGGAAAGAAAAGAAGACTCACTAAAACAAAATACACTGTCTGATAACTGAATGTTTTAAGTGTCTCAAAGTCAACTCCACTGTATTGCATAATAATCAAAGTGATAAAACTTACAATAGGTATGCCCATTATGAATGCACCAGCCGTAGGATGTTTTTGTGCAAGTGTGCTGACCACACCTATAATTATTCCTCCTACTACTGATTTTACTATTATGTCTAACATCATACCAAAATATATTATAGCATCAATAGAATATTTGTCAATCTGAATATTCAGTCAATAAAAAAGGGCGACATAAAGCCGCCCTTTTAAATTTGTTGCTTCGCTCTCTATTACGAGAATGAAACGTTGCTGATCGCTACTTCGCCTAAGTAGTCTGCCGCGTTACCAAGTGATGACGCAGTGTTTGATAACTCGATATAACCATATCTAGTCATAAAACTTACTACCGGTTCGAAAGTTGACGGATCAAGAACAACGCCTGAAGACATCAACGGAATGTATGGGCAGTAGAACGCCGCCGCATCTGATTCTGATGCACCTTTGTAACCTACCAATACTGGTGTTGCGTCTGAGGCATATGTGTCAACGTATACTTTCATAGCACCATTTAACGTACCAACTAATTTGTTATTTGTTGGAGCCGCAAATGCACCTTCAGTTGTTCTTGCGAACGCTGAAGTTGTTGCTGATTGAAGTATAGTTAAAGAGTGTGGTGATACTACTGCGTAGTTACCTGCTCCTCTTCTTGTACGTTGAGCAATCTTGTTCGCTACTCTGTTTATCAATACAGCCAACGCCGCGTGTTCGTCACCCACGAATGTTGCAGTACCTGATACAGCAGATTGGTCGAATGTTTCTTCTGTAGCCGCTAATGCTCTCAAAGATGCTAAGATCTCTTGATCGATTTCAGCAGTAATTTCTTGGGCTAATGCCGCCATTACTTCTGCTTCGATGTCGATACCTTGCTGTGCTTGAGCGTCTTGAGCCGACTCAAAAGTCCATCTTGCTGATAACTTACGAGTTTTTGCTTCAACTGTTTGTTTCAAGATTTGGATTGATAATCTGTTACCTGCAGTACCTTCTAAAGAGGCTGTTGATGCACCTTTAGCCGGATTGCCGTCGTTTCCAGAATATGCTTCTGCGATCTTGAATGGTGATAACGCTTCTTCACCAGCAGTAGTGTTTGTAGCACCACCTGATGTTGTGTCAGCGTATCTTACCCTTAGAGTGTGGATTTGTCCAACTGGGCCAGTCATCGGTTGTACTCCAACCAATTCGTTAGCAATTACAGTCGGCATAACCCGTCTAATTACTGGTAGAATCACTCTGTTCAAAGTTGCAACATTACCTGCTGAAGTGGCACCTGCCGTAGCGGCTTCGTTCAAATACGATCTTGTATTCTCTAAAGTCACTTCCATTACAGACTTCTGATTACCAGAAAGACCTTCTAGTAATGCTGTCTTTGTATCCTGCCAGCGAGCTTCTGTTAGTTCTGACATTGTTTTTTCTCCTTAATGTTATATCCCTGCAAGTCTTTTTATATCAACAATGTTACCGTTGAATTGACCTAAGGGTTTACTAACTGTTTCTTGTTTATCGCCTGTTACTTCTGTGCCTTCTTTCAATGCCTGTTTTTTCGCTGGAGAATTACCATTGATAACCGCTGGCATATACTTTTCAAATTGCTTTTGCAACTTTCCAGTCTCCACGCTCTCCAGTAGATTTGTCATTATATCTTTTTGTTCTGTATTCAACGGCTTGACCAAGTCGTTGATTACTTTTTCTCTCTCTGCTGATTCCTTTAGCGATTTGATTTCAGCCTCTTTCGCTGTAACCTGTGCCTTGAACTCTTCAGCAGTCTTTTTCGCTTCTTCCGCCTGTAGTTTTGTTGTGTCAACTACTTTAAGAAGTTTTGCTGTCTCACCTTTTTCGTTCAAGAAAGATTGTGAATATTCTTGAGCGTAAGATTCGTACAGTCTGCGACCAAAGTCGTTTTTACGAGCCGCGTCAATGTCTTCTCTCAATTGAGAAATTTCATTTTTCAATGTTTTCTCAACGATAGTAGTCACTGCTTCAGCACTCTTTGTAATGAACTTCGTTCTTACTTTTTCAAAGTGTGCTTTTGCTTCTCTGATAAGACGTACTTTCGTCTCTGCGACGTCTTGTTTGTCTTCGTTAAACTCTGCGATTTCTTTAGATAGAGCATCAACTACGAATTCCTCAAGTTTCTGGAAGTTTTCTGCCATAACTTTTTGGTCTGCGTGTAATTCGCTGATTTCAGATTTAAGTCTTTCAAACACAAAGCCTTTCAACTTCGCTGAATCTTCCTTCATAGCCACCGCATACTTGGCTTTTTGTTCAGCCAACTGTTTACGATCTTCGGCAAATTCAGCAATTTCCGCCTGTAACTTTTCATTAACCATAGCGTCAATGGCTTCGACCATCTGTGCTTTGTCATGTTCATACTTCTTCGCAAACTCTTCGCGAAGTTCTGACGTTACTGCGTGTTTGTTTTCCTCCACTTTTTCGTTCCAAGCGGATTCAATCTCTGCTCTGATCTCTTCCGAAATTGCGTTGTTTTCGAAGAGTGATTTCAGTGCATCTAACATTTATTTTCTCCTACTATTTGAGTCCGTTGATTATGTTAACCAACGCCTCTTTTAGATATTTTTGTGCCTTTGTGTCCCTTGCTGTTTGTAACGCCTTATATCCACCTTTAGAATTCATTAACTGTTCGTAGATTGGAGTTGGATAGGCTCCTGGTGCACTTGGTTGTGCAACAACATCTACTGTAATAATTTCAAAATCTGATACTTGTCCGGATCCGTCTTCTTTAACGTTACCTGAACCCCTACTAGAAACACCAAGTTTCACGCCGCTTTGTAGCATTGTTTCAACAAGTTTTCCCATAGGGGTCGGTAATATTTTTAATTTTCCGTATCCGTTTGGACCTTCCATCCACATATCTGTTAACATATGGCTGACTCTGTCCAAATTAATGTTAAGACCTTCCGGATGATCAACTTCGCCTAACACTGAATATCCACCAGTTATTTGGTCGTTAAGTGTGCTGACAGCCCTACTGATCTCACTCACGGGGTATACTCTTTGGTTAGCGTTTTTCACACCACCCTGTATACAAATACCCTTCATGTAAAGGGATTTTCCGTTGTTTTCATCTTTGGACTCAACGACTATTTTTGCTTGGTCGAAGGTCAGCGTCTCACGTAATGATAACATCCTTTTATATCCTAACGGTTATTAACTGCCCAATGTTGACTTTGTAGATGAACCGTCATCACCTGCTTTAGTCTGAGCCTTTGGTGCCGCATTCATTTTAGCCTTTGCACCTGGTTTGTTAACATTTCCTGCATCTTCATCTTTAGCCTTTGGTGCTGGTCTACCTGACTCTTCGCCACCTTGTGCTATATTGCTTGAAGATCCACCCATGTCATTTTTGCCAGCAACTGGAGATTTTGTTGAGTTGTCTGAACCGTCAGTGTGTGATGCACTAACTTTGTTTACATACTCTCTAATTTCTTCTGTTGCAGTTTTAGGTGCTTCTTTAGACTCAACTGCTGGTTGGTCACCAAGTTCGGGAGCAACTTCTACTTCTCCCTCTGCTGATTGAGTTGCGATTGCTTCGTCTTCTTTCTCTTCGTCGCCTTCAGAGTCTTCGTCGTCGCCTTCGCCATCTTCCTTATCATTCATCATTTTTTCAAATTCTGCTTTAAGGTCATCAATAGCATCTTCTAAATCAACAACTCTGTCTTCGATGTCTTCTTCACCGTTGTCATCGTTGCCTTCTTCGCCTTTGTCTGCTTCGATATCACCGATCATATCATCAGTTGCATCTCCACCGTGTGCTTCTGGCGAAATTTCTTGTTCAGCAGGGATTTCAGCAGTTTCTTCTGCTTTTTCATCTGCTTCATCAGTAGATACTTCTTCAACTTTGTCTTCTGCTTTTTCAGAATCGTCTGCTTTTTCTTCTACAGCGTCCTCTTCTTTTTCAGAAGTTTCAGTTTTTTCTTCTACAGCATCTTCTTCTTTTTCAGAAGCGTCTGTTTTCTCTTCTACTGCTTCGTCTTTTTTATCTTCTTTGGCTTTTGCATCAGTTTTTTCTTCTGTTTTTTCTTCAACTTTTGCATCTTCTAAATCGCCTTCAAGAAGATTTTCATAAATCTCTCTTGATTTTTCTACAACAATGTCGTGGAATAACTCTTCTGCGCCTTGTTTATCATCGGCTACGAGTTTTTCTAACATTGCTTCGAACTTATTTTTTTGTTCTGACATCTGTTTTCCTCCGTAAGTTAAGATTATAGTACTGTCAAATATTATTTAGTTTTAATTAGCCAAAACGGCAGGTAATAGGCCCAAAATGGCCCTGTTTACGGCAGGTTGTGTGTATTCTTAAACTCAGAAATAGTAATCTCACTGTAATTCGCGTATTTGTGTAAATCTTGCGCCTTGAACGTCGATTTACCATCTCTGACTACACGTATATATCTCTTTAAAGGATTTTTCTGCAGGATAATGCAAGTTTGACGCATCCAGTTACCATGGTAGGTAGCCACGTCTGTGCTTTTCTTGTAGTTCTTTGTGTCTGCATATAGGTTGTTTAACTTGCCTTCCCTTGTGCCTATGAAGTCCCAACCCAACAAATACAGTCTTGTGTGGGCGTTTTTAGTGGCAAGGTGCAAGGCAGTTGGCCCTGAACTCCAACCAAGCGGTGGTGAAAAGTAATTTAGTTTTTTAAACTTCTTGAATGCTCGATTTTCATTGGTCCATACAGGGATTTTGTATTGATAGTTCGCACCACATATTTCGAATATCATTTTGGCGTCTACTGCCACCAAGTAATCCGGGTCAAACTCTCTGAACACGGCATTGCAGGCATATATTTTGCCATAATCTCGCAATGGCTCTAAGGCAATTCCTTGCCTACTTGTGCCGTTACCTAGCACAAATGCTGTTGACATGGTTAAATCTCTGCTTGTTGATCCGCAGAATACATTTTTCTGATGAATTCTAATTCTTTCTCTTGCTCTTCTTTATGAAATTCGCCCGCCATTCTGGCTCTATTGATCTGCTTCAGTGTTAATCTAGTCTTACGTGTGTCGTCTTTAGAAATAATAGACTGGTCATCGCTAGGAGAATAACCTTTATTCTCACCATTTTCCAATGTATTTTTATCGAAGTAAAAAAGTTCTCTCAGTATCATGACAATATTTATGTAGTAGGAGGAGTTTGTCCACCAGCACCACCTGTCTGATCAGGCGTTGGTGTAGTTGTTCCTGTTCCGCCCACTGGTGATTGTCCGCCTTCAGGTTCATCTCCTGTACCTGCTTCCTGATCCACGTTATCTAAATCTTGTTGGATGCCTGCTCCACTGATTCCAGCACTTCTTAACTCGCCTGTGCTTTCAGTAGGTCTTGCACCAAGTGTATCATCGTTCTCTTCTCTCCACAATCTTTCGTTTTCAGCCATTTCTTCTTCTGTTAAGCCTAAAAATCTCATCAATGCGTAACGTTTGCTAACGTGTGGCACTGCTGACAACTGTGTAAATGTTGATATTCTTTGATTGTCTAATTCTGCTTGTCTGTATGATGCAAAATTCATTGGTGGTTGCATTTTCAAATCAAACATTGATGTATCAATATTGATTCCTTTTTCCAAAAGGTATCTTTTAAATTCTTGATTAAACTCATCCACTATTAAATTTTGTAATCTTTCGCAATATTTGTTGAATCTTAATTCTTGAATGTATGCTGTACCAACTCTTCCATCATTGTACTGACTATTTGAATCATCTGCTCCTGTTGGCAAGTATGAACTTGGTATTCTTAAACCTCTAAACAGTTTATTTGTAAAGAATTTAAGATCATCAATCTCGCCTAAGTTTGTACCACCAGGTAATGTTTCGACTTTAGAACCTCTACCTTCTGCTGTTTGTGGAAAGAAGTAGTCTTCGTTTGTAGATAAAGGATTATATGCAGAATCAATTACACTTGTTCCTCCACCTGTTGCACTTGGAATACGTCTTTGGTGTATTTCAGTTTTCACTCTTTCAACAAATTGCATTGCAAGGTGACTTGGCATATTACCAACGTCAATATAGAACACACGTCTTTCAGGTGCCCTTTGTGTTCTGTATATAATAATAGCATCTTCCAATAATTCTTTTTGTTTAAACACTTTAAACACTGCTTCGAGCAATGAATTACCAAATGGGAAATTATTATCTAATCCTTCAGACAAACTTAAATGCACCACGTGTTCAGAATCAACTGCGATCTCCTTCATTCCTGTTGTAAATCTTGAGCCTGATGATGTTGCGTAGTCATGTCCACTCGCGCCTACATAGCCTCTTGCGCCACCTGTCAAATATCCTGATCCACCTGCTGTTACGTTTCCTGAAGTTTGATATGGAGTGGTTGCAACCATGTTTTTAAAATTAAAATTAATATCTTTTATGATGTATTGCTCAGGAGTTTTTCCTGTGCTTTCATTTACAATAATTTTTGTTACTTTTGCAGGATCTACATGGAACCATTTTTTTGTTTCTGGATCTCTAACAAAGAATGCATCGCCATATTTGAACACATTACGTAAAATTTTAAACATTCTTTTGTTGAAGTCATTCATTTTACACCATTGTTGTAGATATTGTTTTAAAATTTGTACTTCTGAATTAGTTGCTCTCTGTTTAAAATGCATTTTAAACACAGTGCTATTGTTTGGATTTTGTTGGGTACAAAATTCAGCCAGTATATCCAAAGCCGCATTGACTTCAGAATCTAAGTCCATTGTGTTGTATTGTCCGTATCTTTCAATCCTGTTTGGAGAGCCTGTGTATACATCAGGTAGATATGATGAATAGTTTGTTCTTGCCGGGCCGGCTGTGCCAGATGAAGTTGATCCCATTGGTGACGAATTGCCTGTAACATCTGATCCTACTGGGACCTGTGTAAAATATCTTTTCCAACTCATTTTTTATCCTACGTATTGTAAACGTTTGTGTTCGAAGTTTTTCTCGAAATGTTTTTGTTACTGTTTGCCACGTCTTCCATTACCAATTTAATTTCTGCAAGTAGTGTACTTATTCCATCCAGTTTATCTTGACTGCCTCTTCCGGATGATGTAATTGCTCCGCTCATGTTTGTGTTCACTTCTCTAAATGCTCCTGCTAATTCTTCTAACTTTGTAGTATATAATGATAATTTGTCTTTGTCAAGATCATCTAGTGCTTCTGACATACTTTTGGCATAAGTTTTCATTCCAGACACAGCAGTTGCCAAATCAACGGGGTTAGCAACACCAGAAACCAAAGCCGCAATCAAATCTTTTGTTGCTGAAGCAACATCAGACAAGTTTTTACCGTCTACATTGTTAAATGTTTGTAATCCTTTTCCAATTGCCGCAATTCCTAAACCTGCACCTGCGCCGGATAAACCTAATAGTGCACCAATACCTGCACCAGCAAACAAGCCACCTTTCGCCACTGCCGGGCCTGCCTTACCTAAAGCAGATGCTCCTACAACTGCTTTAGTGGCTCCACCGCCACCGAATGATGGTATAAGTTTGCCCATAATGCCACTTATACCTGAGAATGCTAATCTTAATGCCACGGCGGCACCTTTTAATAGACCAAGTACAACGACCACTCCCATACCTGCTCCTACTAATTTGCCAAACATACTTTCTGATTCTGCTAATGGACCAAGTATTGTGTTAAGGCCACTTGCAACAAAACCAAGACCTTTCGCAACTATCTCTGCCGCTGGTGCTAGAAAAGCCATTAAGATATTTGTAATATCTTTGAAAGCATCTTTAAAACCTATTGTGGCATTTGATAATTCTTCCATCGCTTTCAGTTGTTGTTGTTCTACTTCATTTCGTTTTTTACCAAATTCAGTAAATCTAAACAATTCAAGATTTGCCGCTAATTGGTTCTGATTTGTTGCGTCTAATAAAGCACCTAGTCTTTGGAAACCAGGACCTAACTGTTGTGATCTATTGGCTGTGTTCCTAATTACTTGTTCAAACTCTTCGATAGAACCTTGTCCAAAACTTACACGTCTGGCAAACGAAGCAATCTCTGGATTCAACCTAACTAAACTTTGTGCAAAATCTGATAAAGGTACACCGCCTGTTCCTATCAACTCTTTGAATGCATCTTGTGTTTGTTGAGGCAACCCTTGTAAACCTCCTAATATTTCCTGCACACCAGGAACCATGCTAGACTCGAGCGACTGTATAATACCTTGTATACGTTTTTCAGTCATGTCTGCTTTTATTTGATCAGCAATTTGTTTTCTTTGTTTTCCTGTAATGGCTGACAATTGGTCTAAATTTAAAATAAACTGTTGAGCACCTCTATTCAAATCTCTGTTACTCATTGTTTGTGCTCTACCGACCGCTGTTTGTATTTCTAGATAATCAGTAAGCAGATCTGTTGTTTCTTCAAAAGTCATTCCAAGTCCGTTGGCTTGTCGTCTAAATTCTCCTTGTAACAACTTACTGATATCTTGGAAACGTTGGATACCACCTCTAACACTTCCGCCTAGTAGTGCTAAAGTGTCAGAACTTCTACCCACTGCTTGGGTGAATACATCCAGTGATATTTGTGCCGCCAAAGCCGCTTCCCGTGTGGTGAATAAACCTTCACTGAACTGTATACCAACTTCGGCTAGTTGTTTAAAGTTATCAATCTGTGTGTCTATAATTTTTGCCAATACTTCGAAACTTTTTGCCAATATGAACAGATTACGTTTTCCACTAATGTTAGCCATTTCTGACAATGTCTTACTAAAACTGGATATAGACGCAGTCCCATTCATAAGTTCTGCCCCAAACATTTTTCCGCCCACGTACAGCGAAAACATACTTCTTCGATTTTTTCTTAATTCCAGTTCCCATTTAGCAAGTCTATCGGTAACATCGTCAATCTGTTTTTTTTCCTTCTTTACGGATTTTTCTTTGTCTTTTTCGGCAGGAGTTTGCCCTGGCTTCTGTTTGGCACCCAAATTTTCTGCCAACATTTGTAATGTGGCTTCTGAGGCTGGTCCTTGAGGTTGACGTCCGTCTATTTCTTTAAGATAATTCAATAGATCGTCTATTTCTGCCATAATTATATACGCACTTAATGACTAGTAGTAAATACTAGTATATTATTTGAATGCACTCCTTTGTGTGTGTATTTATAGGAGAAAAAATGACAGGACAAACAACAGGACAAAATACTAACAATCCGTTACAAAAGTATTTTAGACAGCCAAAATTACACGTTCGTTTACCGAGCGGTGGAAAATATTATCCACCGGG
>CEUM01089247.1_pt1 | contig 10084 bp, 6 predicted proteins | sample 356421 | NCBI WGS metagenome assembly CEUM01 (sample SAMEA2622716, study PRJEB7988) | marine metagenome | biome: marine biome (ENVO:00000447); feature: surface water layer (ENVO:00002042); material: "saline water (ENVO:00002010), including plankton (ENVO:xxxxxxxx)" | depth 5 m | reverse complement strand
GTATTCTATTCTCCGGGTAGAACTACCAGTTATCCTGCAGCACCACCTGACAAAGGATTACGATATCATTACCTTGGTGGTGGAAATGAAGTTGGGAATGTTGGGTGTGTTTTCGAAGACATAAAAGGAACAAGGATGTTGCTTGATTATGGACTTGCACCGACAGATCCACCAAAGTATCCAAATGAAGCACCGTTAGTAAAAGATGCAGTAATAACTCATTCACATATTGATCATTTAGGAATGGCTCCTTGGTTATGTTCGAATCATAGAACAACATTACATGGAACTCCATTAACCGCAGAAATCAGCCATATGATGTGGAATGACTGTTACAAAGTCAGTAGACTTGAAGGCTATCCACTAGCGTGGGATAAACGTGATATCGATATAGCAACATCATCATGGAAAACCCACGATTTCAATGAAAAGTGGGAAAAAGATTCTTGGAAATTAAAATTGACTAGTGCAGGCCATATTCCAGGAGCTGCAATGTTAAACGTTGAAACGGACACACACAAACTCCTATTCACGGGTGATTTTGATACCAGGGATTCACCTCTAGTTTCTGGAGCTAAACCAGAAAAATGTGACGTATTGTTCGTTGAGGGAACATATGGTGGAAGGGATCATCCAAGCAAAGAAGAAACAACTCAAGCATTTATTGATAGAATCTTAGAAGTCACAGAAAGGGGCGGCACTGCACTTATTCCAGCATTTGCAAATGGCAGAACTCAAGATATCGTCATGACATTACACAAGCATCTTCCAGAATTAGATGTCCATGTGGACGGTATGGGAAAAAGAGTTGCACAATTGCAAATGGAACATCCAGAAGCGTTACGAGATCCATCAGCATTAGAGGATGCTTGGAGATGGTGTCGTAGAGTTTCATCAAAGTCTGATAAGAAAAAAGCACTAAACGCAGATTGTATTGTTTCAACATCTGGAATGATGGATGGAGGCCCATCAATTTGGTATCTAAACAGATTGAGAATGGACCCAAGAAATGCAATTCTCTTGACAGGGTATCAAGCTAAAGGATCGGGTGGAAGGATGTTGCTTGACGAGAAACACGTTCCAATTTGGGATAAGAGGACACCAATCGATTTGGAAGTCAGTCAATTTTCATTCTCAACCCACGCTGGGCACTCTGAAATCGTAGAATTTGCTGAACAATGTAAAGCAGAAACTGTAGTCGTTTACCATACAGACCCTAATCACGCTAGACCACCACTCGTTGAGGATTTAGAGTCTAGGGGATTCGAAGTTCATACACCAATTAATGGTGAATCAACCGTTATTGACTGATAGTTTATCCGAAGTGGTTGAATACATTGACGTCTACCGTCGCCCATGGCAACCAAGAAAGCACCTCCTGGTAAGCGCAAGAAAAAGAAGCGCAAAATTCGCCTATCATTGAAGTCTTCAAAGATGAAGAAAACAGATTCATACACAGACCAATTGGGTTGGTCAACAGATGTTGGAAGGACGCTAGAGGAAAAAGCGAAGCCAAAGGCACCAGATACCATCAAACACCAGTGTCAGATGTGTGGTACAATAATGAAGGTTCCAAAACCAAAGAAGGCTCGCTACACCATTACTTGTCCGCACTGTGAACACCAAGAGTTCTTCGAATGATTAAGTCATTAATCCTAAAAGGTCTAGGATTTGTCTAATCGCAGCGATTAACATCACAGCGACCAACATATTCCTAATCGAATTCTGAGAGAACTTTTCAGAACCAAATTTTGAACCGATATATCCGCCGATTAGAACGGCGATTGAGAATGGAATAAGAGTTGAAAGATCTAGGGCAAGTTGACCAGAAACAGTGCTACCAACAAGTCCTGAAAAGGAATTAACCCAGATGAATACAGCAGAAATTCCCGCTGTTGTTTTTGGATCGCTCCAACCGAATAGTAGAATTATTGGAGATAGGAATATACCTCCTCCAACACCGATTATACCACTTAGAATACCAATCACAAAACCAACAACTATTGCAATATGAAGGGGCGGGAGTTTGTTGATTTCAACCGAAGAATGAGAATCTTTGGTTGAATACAGTTTCCATCCGGCAAAGACCAACGTAATAGAAAGAAGGATATCGTAAACCGTGTTGTCAACTTGTAAATATCCTCCAATGAATGCTGCAGGAACACTAGCCACAATAAATGGGAAAGCCAATTTTATATCAAAAAAACCTGATTTTTTGTAGGCGAAAAAAGCAATTCCAGCAACTAGTAAATTCATACTCCAAGCGTGTTGTTTTAGCCAAACAGGGTCGTTTGCAGCATAAGCGGTTAGGGATAAAACAGCAAGATATCCAGAAGCTCCACCATGGCCAACACTGGAATACATTGATGCAATTACCAAAAGGGCAAACAGAAGAATAACTTCTGCAATTACACCCTCCATGATGAAATCTAAGGGGGGCTAGATGAATAGGTTGTTGTTGAAATTTCATACAAAGATGCTTTACGCAATACACAAGACCGTGTAACATAGGCAAGGGGGCAAGGCTTGGAAGCAATATCTTTTGTCGCGGTAATCTGTTTACTTCTTGTAGCGGTTGCTTTCAGTCCACTCGGCTTAGGCGGTGGCATACTTTACGTTCCAATTATGCATTACATGCTTGAATGGGAAATCAAGGAATCTTTAGTGGCATCACTTACATTGGTACTAATGGTTGCATTAGGAAGCAGCATGGCCCATTCGAAATCTGGTCACGCTGACAAAAAGGTTGCAAAACTAGGTCGTATTTCTGCAGTCCCTTCTGCTGTAATCGGTGTAATTCTTTCAGGAGCATTACTCTCTGCTGTAGGAGATATTGGAATCAAAATCATTGCAGCAATAATCGTCTTCTTTGTAATTGAGAGAACATTGAGAAAAACTCTATCTAAGGACGAATTAGAAACTGCTGAGGTTCCACTATCAGAAAAGAAAAATCAGTATATTGCAGGATCATCATTTGCAGGAATTTCTGCAGGAATATTGGGAATTGGAGGCGGAGCAATCCTGGTGACATTGAACAGATCAATTCTCAAAATGGATGCAAAAAAAGCAGCTGGAACGAGTTATTTGGTGGCTGCAACAATCACACCAGTCGCACTTGTAAGCCATTTGATTTTGAGTAGAAATCTATCTACAATTGTCGATGATGCCGGCATTTTAGCAATGATTGTCGTTCCAATCCTCGTTTTCGCATCGGCTTATTTTGGTGCAAAATATGCAATTAAATATCTTCCAAAACAAATAGTATCCTACGTATTCTTATTCGTAGTATCAGTTAGTCTATTCAGATACCTTTCGGATTTAGTATCTCAAATTTAGAACCGAGAGAATCAATACTAATCGCTTGGTGGAGCAAGTATGAGCGACTTTCCATACTTCGTTACTATTGACGAAGCCTTGGAAATATGTAAAAGGACCACTCTGCAAACAACGGTTGAAAGAGTAGATTTAGACAATGGCCATAATCGTATTCTTGCTGTAGATCTCCCTTCGTTAGTAGACGACCCTCCATTCGATAATTCAGCGATGGACGGCTTCGCAATGCGTTATGAGGACACAGTTGTTTCACCCTCCGAATTGGAAATTATCGGAACGATTCAAGCTGCAGGACAAGAAGACGACTTGATTGTTGGAGAGGGCCAAGCCGTCAGAATAATGACTGGAGCGCCAATGCCAAAAGGAGCGGACTCAATTCTTCAAATTGAGCTGACTACTGTATCTGGAGACGTTGTAACACTATCTCAACCATCGATGAAACATTTCATCAGAAAGAAGGGTGAGAATTTAACAAAAGGACAAGTTGCACTTTCTGCAGGTACACAACTTACTCCTTCCAGACTAGGCCTTTGTGCGACGATGGGCCATTCATCAATTCCAGTTTTTAAGAAATTGAAAGTAGCGATTATTTCTACCGGCGACGAATTGAAACAACCAGGCACAGAACTTAGCCGGGGAGAAATTTACGAATCTAACTCGTTTGGGCTATCGGGTTTAGTGAAGTGGCTTGGGCATGAACCAGTCCGATTACATTCTGTTGGGGACACGATTGATAATTTACGCAAAGTACTGAATGACGCCTCTTCAAAATACGATTTGATCCTTACTAGCGGCGGAGTATCTATGGGTGACTGGGACCTTGTTCGGAAGATAATGGAAGAAGAAGGAGATTTGCATTTCTGGAGAGTAAAACTAAGACCAGGCTCACCACCATTATTCGGCTTGTGGAATAACACTCCAATTTTCGGGCTTCCAGGAAATCCAGTAAGTTCCCATGTAGTATTCCGTATGTTAGTTGCACCATGGATTAGACATAACACACAAGCAAACGGACCAATCGAGGCTCGTGCGTACGCAACACTTGCAACCAAAGTAAAGTCCACAGGCGATTGCCTAACTTTGAGAAGAGTCACAATTGTAAATGAAGATGGACAATTATCTGCACATCAAACCATTCATCAAGGCTCGGGAAATTTAGCAAGTATGGCGAAGAGCGAAGGGATGGTTGTTTTACAACCCGGTCGAGAATATTCCATAGGCGACACCGTTGAAGTAATGTTTCTGTGAGTGATAAAATGGAATTCAATCAAGACATCGAATTGATCGAAGCACTTGCAGCGATGTATCCTAATTCAAAGAGAAACACCCTGAGGAAAATGCTTACTTCTGGCAGGGTAACTGTTGATGGCAAGGTTATGCACAAAGCCAAATTTATTGTCGAAAAGGGAAAACCAGTTGCTGTTTCAGATAGAGAGACTGCAGCGATATCATCTCCACCGCCAGCGCCAAAGAAGAGACACTCAAGAGTCAAAGTTTTGTTCGAGGATGAGCACATAATTGTGGTTAACAAGCAAGCAGGACTTCTATCCGTGTCAACCGATAAGATGGAGCCAGACACACTCCATTCGAGAGTAGTTGATTATCTAAAAGTAGAGAATGAAAAATCATGGGCATTCATTGTACATAGATTGGATCGTGAAACTTCAGGAGTGATGATTTTTGCAAAACACAAGAGGCACAAGGAATACCTTCAGGAACAATTTGCAAATCGTGATGTCCATAGAGTATATCACGCACTTGTAGAAGGAAAGCCGGATGTAGAAAATGGAACGATTAGAGAGTGGCTGCTAGAAGATAAATTCCTCAAAGTAAAATCTGTCAAGAAGAGTCACCCTAAGGCAAAGGAGGCTATAACACACTACAGCATAGTTGATTTTGATGAATTTGCAAGCTTAGTTCAACTTACAATAGAGACTGGAAGAAGACATCAAATCAGAGTCGGATTAGCCAATTTAGGATGCCCCGTTGTAGGCGACGAAGCACACGGAGCAGAAGGCAATCCGATAGGTAGAATTGCCCTTCATGCAAGTTCTTTGGAATTTTTACATCCTGAAACCGATGACCCTGTAAGATTCGAAGCAACGATTCCATTTGGTCCCGAATGAAAAGCAAGCACTCAAGAACTCTCGACAAGCAGGTTCTTACTATGCCAAAGGCAGGACATGATGGCTGGATAGAAGTTCGTGGAGCGCGAACTCACAACCTCCAAGACATCAGTGTAAAACTGCCAAGAGGCCAGTTCGTCGTTATTTCAGGAGTTTCTGGTTCAGGCAAATCATCACTAGCATTCGATACATTATACGCTGAAGGCCAAAGGAGGTATGTAGAGAGCCTATCCTCCTACGCTAGACAATTTATTGGCCAGATGAAAAAAGCCGACTGCGATAGCATCGAAGGACTATCTCCTGCTATTTCAATCGACCAAAAACAAGGCAGTCACAACCCACGTTCAACCGTTGCAACAGTCACAGAGATCATGGATTATTTGCGGTTAATGTGGGCAAGAATAGGTAAACCACATTGTCCCACATGTGGCGTCGAAGTTGCCAGAAGAACCGTCCAAGAAATCGTTGATGATATTATTTGGAATACAGAAGGACATGCGATTGCCGTATGGAGTCCAGCGATAAGAAACCGAAAGGGAACCCACGCCGACCTATTCCGCCATCTTGTTGAACAAGGATGGACAGAAGGTAGGATAAACGGTAGAGAAGCATCGTTTGAAGACGAACACAATCTGGACAAAAATTTGCGACATGATATCGATGTTAGAGTAGATCGAATGCGCTGTTCTAAAGATAGACGCCAAAGGCTAACTGAAGCGGTAGAAGCCGCGTTGAGAATCGGTGGCGGAACAGTTGCGATTGAAAGTATCAAACTACCAGAAGACAATTTCGAATTTAGCGAAGGCTCAAAATCCACTAAGACAAAACTTGGCGACACAATAGTTTGGTCTGAAGAATTTGCATGTCCTGAACACGGGGCATTTATGCCAGAGATGAGCCCTAGGGTATTCTCATTCAACTCACCTCTTGGTGCGTGTCCATCTTGCCAGGGGCTGGGTGTGCAACGAAGATTTAGCGAGGAATTACTAGTCGATAGAAAGGCAACAATATCTGAAGGATGCATTATACCATGGCGCCAATCGATGTCACCACATTGGTATCGCAAACTAATGGAGCAGACTGCTTACCACTACGGCATTCCAACAAATATTCCATATTCACAACTAGATGATGATGCACAAGACATCATGATGAATGGCTCAGGATCTACCATTATACACTTCGAATTTACTTCTGAGACTGGCTCTCAGTACAAGTACAGTAAACCATGGGAGGGAGTCTATGGTAGGCTACAAAAGACATACACAGAGACGACTTCTGACAGGACCAGAAGTAGATTGATAGCATGCATGAATGATGAACCGTGCTCAGAATGTAACGGCGAGAAACTCAATCCCGCAGCGAGTAGAGTCACTGTTGGTGGAAAAAGACTGCCAGAAATCGGAGCTGCAAGCGTTCATGACGCATTAGAAATTATTCGCTCAATGCGTGGAGAAGGAGATAGCGCAGAAGAATTGGATGAAAGAAGTGCATTCATCGGCCGTGAAATTTTGAAAGAAATCGAAGGCAGACTTGGATTCTTGAACGATGTTGGATTAGACTACCTAACGTTGGACAGAAAGGCCAACACACTATCTGGAGGAGAGAGTCAAAGAATCAGGCTTGCAACTCAAATTGGAAGCAGACTTACCGGCGTAATGTATGTTCTAGATGAGCCATCGATTGGATTGCACCAAAGAGATAACGAACGATTGCTAGCAACACTTAGAGAACTCTCAGATCTTGGAAACACCCTTCTCGTTGTAGAGCACGATGAAGATACTCTAAGACAAGCAGACTGGTTGTGCGACTTGGGTCCAGGTGCAGGCCTTGAAGGCGGCCAAATCGTTGCAAACGGGACGCCTAAATCGGTAATGAGGGTGAAAGAATCTGTTACCGGAGCCTACCTTTCTGGAAAGCGCTCAATACCCGTGCCTGAAGAAAGGGTAATTCCATTCAAAGGACACCTGAAGATTGTTGGTGCTCGACAAAACAATCTCAGTAACATCGATGTTGAATTCCCTCTAGGTTGCCTTACTGCAGTAACCGGCGTTTCTGGATCAGGCAAGTCTTCACTAGTTTCAAGCATCTTGGCACCAGCTCTCCAAAGAAGCCTTCACGGAAGCGATTCCGTTCCGGGCTCTCATGATGAGATAGAAGGAATCGATAAGGTTGACAAAGTGATTGTAATCGACCAATCCCCAATTGGTCGAACTCCTAGGTCAAACCCAGCGACTTACACAAAAGCGTTTGATGAAATTCGAAAACTATTCTCAGAAACAAAGCTAGCTAGAGAAAGAGGATATACTCCTGGACATTTCTCATTCAACGTCAAGGGTGGCAGATGCGAAGCATGTAGAGGCGGAGGCTCTATCAAATTGGAAATGAACTTCCTACCTGATGTCTGGATAACCTGTGATGTTTGTAATGGCAAGAGATACACTAGAGAGACTCTCGAGGTTACTTGGAAGGGTAAGAATATTCACGATATTCTAGAAATGCCGGTTGGAGAAGCAGTAGAATTCTTTGCAAACCATAGAAAACTCCACCGAACCCTTTCCACAATCAATGATGTAGGTCTAGGATATATTCGACTAGGACAACCAGCTACAACACTGTCAGGTGGAGAAGCCCAACGCGTTAAACTAGCAAGTGAGTTACGCAGACCTCCACATAGGCACACAATGTACATACTCGATGAGCCTACAACGGGACTTTCTTTCTCAGATGTCCAACAATTGATCGATGTATTACTTAGATTGAGAACGACAGGCCATTCGATAATTGTAATTGAACATCACCTTGATGTAATCAAATCCGCAGACTGGGTCATCGATTTAGGCCCGGAAGGTGGAGACAGAGGTGGCCAGGTTGTGGCTGTTGGAACACCAGAGGATGTAGCCAAGGTAAAGGACTCATTTACTGGTAAATTCCTCAAAGAAATCCTGTGATTCACAATTTCATTTGAAGCGTAGTATTCATGGACGGTAGTCGCTGCGGATTGTCTGCCCCCATAGGGGGCAGGTGTCTAGAATGTCTTCTAATGTAGTCAGAGTCGAGGCAACTCCAAAACTCGGAGATGGAATGAGAGATGTTCGTGGAGACTCTGTGAAGAGGCAACTGGCAGCCGACCACAATATCGAAATTGATACGGTCAGATCGATCGTAGGGTTCTTAATTTCCAGCGAAATAACATCTGAACAAGTCTCTGAGAGAGCAGACGACGTCTTCGCCGACCCAATCATCGAGGAGAGTGCAACAGATTCTCTCCATTTGAATAACAAGGAATTGTTTTCCAGTGAGCCGGATATGGTAATCACAATCGGCTTCAAACCCGGCGTTACAGATAATCCCGGAAAGGCTGCGCTTGATGGTTTCAGGACAATTTTCCCAGACGCTGGAGACGACGCAAGGGTATCCACTTACCTTACCTATGCCTTCGAAGGAGTGCCTGAGGGAGTGGAAATAGAATGGCTAGCAAAGCAATTACACAACGGGTTAATCGAAAGGGCTCTTTATTCGGTGAAGGGTGAGGATTACCCGACGATTGAATACGCTCCGATCACACCTAGCAATTATGCCCCGCCGGCTACAGTTGACTTAGAGGTCTCAGATGAGGAATTGATGAAACTGTCAGTGGAAGGTCTTCTGGCACTTAACTTGGAAGAAATGCAAACCATTCAAGCACACTACCGTGACCCCGAAGTTAGGTCTGCAAGAGCGGCACTGGGCTTGCCAGAGAATGCGCCTACAGATGTAGAATTAGAGTGCCTAGCTCAAACATGGTCGGAGCACTGCAAGCACAAAATTTTCGCAGCACATATTCACCACGTCGATACAGAAACAGGCGAAGACACCGAGATTGATTCTCTGTTCAAGACCCACATTATGAAACCAACATTGGAAATGAAAGATGAAGTTGATTGGTTACTTTCTGTTTTCCACGACAATTCTGGAGTCATTGCATGGGATGATGAATGGTCTATGTGTATGAAGGCAGAGACTCACAATTCACCTAGCGCACTCGACCCTTACGGCGGCGCTATGACCGGAATTGTGGGCGTTAATAGAGACATCCTAGGTACTGGGCTAGGTGCAAGACCTATCGCAAATACCGACGTATTCTGCTTTGGGCCTCCTGATTGGGAAGGAGACCTTCCTGAGAATCTATTCCACCCGTCTCGAGTACTAAGAGGAGTCCACGCCGGAGTAAGAGTCGGTGGTAATGAAAGCGGTATTCCAACGGTGAATGGTGCGATTGTGTTCGATGACAGGTATATCGGAAAACCACTGGTATATTGTGGAACAATCGGTATGATGCCAAGAAAGCTCCCCGATGGCAGAGAATCTCACGTGAAGAATCCAGAAGCAGGCGACAGAGTCTACATGGTCGGTGGAAGAGTTGGCTATGATGGAATTCACGGTGCAACATTTTCTTCTCTAGAATTGACCGAAGAATCTCCATCTAGTGCAGTACAAATTGGCGACCCAATCACGCAGAAGAAAATGCTTGACATGATTCTTGAAGCAAGAGATGCAGGCCTCATCACATGCATCACAGATAACGGAGCAGGAGGCCTGTCCTCAAGCATTGGTGAGATGGCAGAATATACGAATGGTTGCCG
>CEUM01123321.1_pt1 | contig 10088 bp, 7 predicted proteins | sample 356421 | NCBI WGS metagenome assembly CEUM01 (sample SAMEA2622716, study PRJEB7988) | marine metagenome | biome: marine biome (ENVO:00000447); feature: surface water layer (ENVO:00002042); material: "saline water (ENVO:00002010), including plankton (ENVO:xxxxxxxx)" | depth 5 m | reverse complement strand
TTTTTTTTGTGGAGAGACGCGCGAACGGCGCACTCCGGTGTTTGTTTGAAGTGTGTGTTTCGACGCGAGGCGGCGTCGAGGGAAAAATGTGGCGTTCGCCTACTTGAGCTTGGTGGTGTCGATGTTGCCCATCATACCACCCATCCCGTCGCCTCCGAATTGCTTCATCGCCTCGCGTTGCGCCTCGAGATCGATGGTTTGTTCTTGGTTCTCGAGCTCTTCTCGCGCCTTGGCGCGGGCTTCCTCGCGAGCCTTGATTTCGGCCGCTTTCGCAGCTTCTTCGGCAGCCTTGGCGGCTTCTTCGGCAGCCTTCTTTTCGGATTCTTGTCTCTCGCGCTCGGCTTGCGCCGCGGCTTCGTCCTCTTGTCTCGACTTGTCGAGCTGTTGCTTCTGTTGCGCCGCGGCTTCGAATTCGTTCCACAAGTCATCGGGGATCGCGTCTTGGCGCGTCAAACTCGGGGCTTGCGCCGGCGTGTCCGACGTCGCGAGGTTCTCCCAACCGGACGGGTTCTGCACGTTGACGGCCGCCTTGGTGGTGGCGTTTTGCTTGATTCCCGGCGCCTCCTTGGCGAACTGGTTGGTGGACTGATCGACCGGCGCGTTCGCGGCGTTGACAGCGGCGGCGCTTCTCTTTTCAGGGTTGCTTCCGGCGCCTTCGGCGCTGTCCATGCTCGACGTGTCCGAATCGGAGTCGGAATCATCCGAGTCAGAGGCCGCCGCGGGCTTGGCCACGGGTTTCGGCGTCGGCTTGCCGCCGTTGACGACCTCTTGGTAACTGCCACCCGTCTCTTGTACTTGCTTCAACGTGTCTTCAACATCGGCGAGATCACGCGCGGCTTGCGCGGCGCGCATCTTCGCTTCGAGCAACTGTTCGGCGGCGTTGAGCTTGCGCTTCTTCGGGCGAAGCACGCCTCGAACGTACTTATCGAGCTTCCAAAGCGTCGGCGAGTCCAACTCCTCAATGTTGATTTCAATCTCGTCATCATCGGCTTGATCCATGCCCTTGCGGCTCTCGCTGACAATCTGAACGACGCGTCCTTGCTTCTCTTCCGGAAGCTCTTGAAGCAACATGGTGAGCTCGTGCTTCTCGTCAAAGGACATTTCGCGCTGCGGCAACGCCACCTCGGCGCGAGCGGCGCGCTTGATCTCCTTGCGAGCGCGACTCTCCTCCTTGAACTCTTTATACACGTCTTCATCCATTCTGGCGTCGTCAAAGTCAAAGTCCGGATCCTCATACGCGTCGCGCTGTCGCTTCTGCGAACCACCCGTCGCACGAGAGCGCGACTTGGGCCGAACGACGGGTTCATCGTCTTCAAAGTCATCATCCTTGTACATCGCCTCTTGCTTGGCGCGCTTCAGATCCTCGATCTCACGTTTGATCTTTTCGAGCTCGTCTCGGGCGTCTTGCACGGCGACCGCTCCTTGGTCGAGCGGTGTCGCCGGCGTGTTGCGGATCTCAATGTCTTCTTGCTCGCGAATGGAGTTTTCGGCTTCGGTGTACTCTTCAAGTTGACTGTTCAACCACGCTGCCTCGAAACCTTGTCGCACCGTCTCACCCATGATTCCGGCGTCGGATTGCGCACCGTTGTACAACGCGCAGTTGGAGAACATCAAGCGCATGTCCGCGCAGAACTCTTCCGGGGAGATGTACTTTCGCTCGTCGAGCTTTCGCTTCACCGTGCTCAAATCCATCGGGTTCTTGACGATCTCCGGGTAATCGGGAATGCCTTGACGGACCGGATCGACCGGATACAGGAAGATCTTGTGAAACTTGTGTTTCTTCGTCAAGGTCATCACCTCGCGGCAGCGTCTGAGCATCTCCTTTCGTCTCGCGTCGCGATCTTGCTGCACTTCGTACTCGCGTTGCAAACGCGCCGTCGTGATGAGTCGACCATCCTTCATCTTCTTGAAGCCGCTCGCCAACACGCTCTTCTTCGACTTCGAGCTTCCACCGCCGTACGCGCGACCATTGTAGTCGAAAGGAGACGTCGTTCGAATCGATCGAGCGGACATCGGACGCGGCGGCGGCAAAGAGGCAAACTCTTCCTTCTTCTTCTCCTCAATGTCGGCCACCTTGGTCTTCGCTTCCTCGACCTCCTTCAGGCGCTTCATCAACTCCTCCTTTTGACGGCGCTTCTGCTCCTTGCGCTGTACTTTACGCAATTCACGCTCTTCTTCCGTCAATTCCTCGTCTGGCTTTTCCGGAGCCTCTGGAATCTTCGCCGAGTCGTCGCCCTTCGCCGTGAACTCGATCCCCATCGCCCCCTCCTCCGCGACCAAACCCTCCATCTTCGCCGAAGGTTTCCTCACGCGCTTCTTACTCTCCATGTAATTCGCCTCAAACGGTGCGTAATCACCCACGGGCATGTACGCGTACCCCTTCGGCGCCTTCAACGACTGGCTCAGCGTCAACAAGATCTCCCCGCGAGACGTCGTCACCGCCTTGGGCGGCCACGCGTTCGCGTTCGCCTCCTCCACCGCCTCGTTCGCCCCCTCACCCCCGGGCGTGTTCGGCGCGTCCATCATCGTCGCATCCGCGTCCTTCTCGGCGTGCGCGACCGGCTTGTCCGCGTCCGTCGTCGGAGCCGTCGTCTGGGCGACCTCAGCCATGAACCTCGGATTCGACAAGATCTCGCGCGTAGTGTGCCGACTTCGCCGTGTGCGCCTGCGAATCGCCCGTCATCGAACGTTTCGGTCAGTTTCCAATCGTTATCGTCGGCGCGATCGTCGTTTCCGCGCCCACCGCGCGACGCGTCGACGCATTTCCATCGAAATGAATCTTTGAGACGATTCAACCCTCGCGACACGCATTCGCGCGTCGGACGCGCGCATCGCGCCACCCCGCGCGCGCGACGACGTCGACATCGCGAGATCCACTCATCATCTCGCGATCGCGACCGTCCTCGCGCGCGCGTTCGCGTTCGCGTTCGCGCGCCCGCGCGTTTTCTCCTCGTTTTCCCGCGCGCCGTCCACCCCTCGACGTCGCGTCGGAGATCTCCGCGCGCGACGCGCGAGGGACGTCCCGCGACGCGCGCGCGACCGCGACCGCGCGCGAGGCGTTCCCTCGTTCGCGCGCGACGCGCGTCGAGCGCGAACGAGACGCGACGAGACGCACCTCGAGACCTCGAGAGCGAGCGAAGAAGTGCGGCGGAGCGCGCTCGAAAGACATGGCACCTCGGGACGCGCGGGACGCCGTCTTCGTCTTCGGACGGCCCGCGACGCTCGTGGGACGGGTGCGCGCGTTTTCGAAAACGGGCGTGAGATTACAGAAATGATGATGTACACTGATGCCGACGGTGAGGACGCGGGGTGGGCGAGGCGAGCGAGGAAGGAGGACGCGGCGAGCGCCGCGGCGAGCGGCGGCGAGCGCTCAGTCTCGACTCAACGTCTCGAGGTACGCCAACGCGTCCTCCGTCTTTCGAGCCCACTCCTCGCCGCCGGATTCGAACGATTCGACCATCTCCCAGATTTGATCGGGCGTCGGTGAGGCGCCGGATCGAAGGAGATCGGCGAACGCGCGCTCGGCGAGCGCGTTTAAGCGGGCGCGGCAATACGCGGAGAGCAACGCCGCGTGCGCGCGCGGCGGCATCGCGCGGACGAGGTCGTCGTCGCCGACCCGGTCGGCGATCTCGCTCTTGATTTTCTGCGCCGCGCGTATCTCGTCTCGTTCGCACGCGGACTCGAGGGCGTCGACCAAAGGCTCGACGCGGAGTCGAAGGTCGCGAAGTCGCAACGCCTCGAGTCGAGCCGACTTTTCCTCCTCCGTGAGCGCCGTCCCGCGCGTCGTCGAGGACGCGGACGTGGACGTGGACGCGGACGGCGATCGGACGGTGCCGTCGTCGTCGAGTCGTGGACGCGCGACGCGACGTCGCGCGCGCGCGCGCGCGACGCGAGGTTTCGGCCCGCGGTCGTCCTCGGACGCGCCGGACGCGCGCGCGACGCGCGCGCCCGATCGAGACGACCGGGCGGTGGACGCGAACGTGGACGCGCGGATTCGCGCGCGCGCGACGTCGCCGAGCATGCGCGACGACGGCGACGACGGGCCCGCGAATGACGCTTCGCTTCCTCTGTGGTTGTTCAAGCCTCAAAGCGCGCGGGATCCAAATCGTACATCTTGCGCTGCTTGGCGTCGCTGAGCGTGGCGTGCGCGCGCTGGATGGATGTGAACTTCTCCTCTGCTTCTTGCGCGTCGGCTGGATCGGCGCGGGTCCACTTGTCCGGGTGCCACACGGCGGCGAGTTTGCGGTAGGCGGATGTCACCGCGCGCGCGCTGGCGTCGGGCGAGACGCCGAGGATGTCGTAGAATTTACCCCCGCGCGCGGTCGATTCCTCGGTGAAGGAGGCGATTGTCGATGCGTCTTCACCGCTCGAGCGACGGAGCGCTCGAACGGCGGAGACTCGAACCATGTCATCGATGCCGGGAAGCGTCGGCGCGACGGTTTGCGCCGCCCGTAAATCCGTGAACGCTCCGTGGTGATCACCTCGACACGCGCGCACCGAGGCGCGCGTGACGTGCGCCTCGTGGTCGTTACCATCGATTTTGAGACATTCGTTGAGATCGCGAAGCGCGCTCGCGAGGTTTTCGCTCGCGATCGGATCGTCTCTCGAATCGTACTCGTGACGCTTCAATTGACACGACGCCCTGTCGCGTAAAATTTTACCGCGGAGTCTCGTCATCATCTTTCCCTCGGGCGTCTCCAGCACCTTATCAAAGCATCGAATCGCGGTCGTGAATTGCTCGTCCTCCATCTCGCGCTCGGCGCGCGCCATCAAGTCCTTCAGGCGCAATAATCTCGCGCCCAGGTCGACGCATTTTTTACACGCCAATTCGTCGTAGGAATCCCGGCACGACGCGCTCGAAATCTCCGCCAACGCACCGTCGACGTCCGCCATTCTCCATCTCGTCTCGGCGACGATGTATTTACGATCGAGCGAGTCATCAAGAAGCGTCTTACACCGTTCGATCGCGGCTTCGTATCGTTGACAGCACACCAGCGCCTCGGCGACGTTAGCCTTGGCGCCTTCGAGATTTGGATTGGCGCAGAGCGCGGCTTCCGCGCTGAGCAAAGATTCCGCGGCGACCTCAAGGTCGATGTCGTGGCGGGGAAGCGCGGTTCGCGCGCCGTGAAGTGCCGCGCCGCGCTGTCGCTCGGCCTCCGCCTCGGCCGCCGCTAACGCCTGCGCGGCTTCGCGTTTGCCCCGAAGCGCGCGCTCGTCCTCCGGAGCGACGGCGAGAGCGGCGTCAAACATCTTCAACGCCTTGTCCGCACATCTCAACCGCAGGTTCGCCGTACCGCCGCGAATGAGCGCTTTCAAGTAATTGGAATCTCGCTCGATCGCGCACGCGGCGTCGTCCGCGGCGACTCTGTACCTCTGTAACTTGAGTCCCGCCGCCGCTCGATTGGCGTGATACACCGCGCGTCTCGGTTCCAATCGAATCGCCTCCGTGAACGCCTCGAACGCCTCCTCGTACCTCTGCTCACCAATCTTCCGCATCCCATCGTCGTTCGCCTCCTCCGCTCTCGCCTCGTCGTACTCCCCGTCTCGCCACCACGGCGCCTCGCTCGCGTCCCGCGCCTGCGCCGCGCTCATCTCCGAGAGCTCGCGCGTCAGCGCCGCCATCCTCCCCAACGCCTCCGCAAACTCCGGGTCGCTCTCCAATCCCGCGCACCGCACGCGAAACCGAAAATCTTTGAACCGATCCACGCGCCACATCTCCCCAGCCTCGCGCTCGTTCATGACGAGCGACACGATCTCCGGCGCCGCCGCCGTCTCGTCGCCTCCCCCGCGCGCGTCCGCGTCCTCTCGCGCCGCGCGTCCAGAAACCATGGTCGACGATCGACGATCGACGATCGACGACGACGCGCGCTCCCGCGCGCACACGACCGTCTCGACGGACGTCGCGCTCTCCCGCACCCCGCGTCCTCGTCCTCGTTCCCTCGGTCGCTCGACACGAGCGTTTTTCGTAACGCTCGGCGCGACCGTCCCTCTTCGACCCACTCCCAATCACCGATCATGACCCACCAAACCACACGTCTCTATACATACCTCCTCGAACACCTACCAATACAACAAACCACCGATACATACCATACATCGATACATCGACACACTCGGACATTCGGACCCCGCGCTTTTTCCAGCGCTGGCCGACGACCAACCGTCTCGACCGAGAACGACGAACGAATGGCGCCGCACTCGTCGCGCGCGAGCCACGCGATCGATGCGCGCGCGCGTCGCGTCGACGTCCGCGGGCGTGTCGTCCTCCTCCTCGAGACGCGCGAGGAGGAGGACGACCGGAGGCGCGGTGAGACGCGCGTGGATGGATGATGCGGACGCGCGCGCGCGCGTCTCGAGGCGACGATCGAGGGCGGTGATGACGGTGACGCGGAGGAGAGAGGGCGCGGTCGCGACGCGGGCGAGCGCGGAGGAGGTGTTCGTGGATGTGGGCGAGGCGGAGGCGACGGAGGAGGACGCGGGGGGGGTGATGTCGAACGCGGGGGACGAGGATGAGATGCTCTCATTCGTCGTGTTCGGCGCGAGCGGCGATTTGGCCAAGAAGAAGATTTATCCCGCGTTGTTTGCGCTGTATTTCGACGGGAGATTACCGGAGAATTTCATGATTTACGGGTACGCGCGATCGAGCATGACGACGGAGGAGTTTCGGGATAAGATTGGGGCGTCGTTGACGTGTCGCATCGATTGGGACAGGGCTGGCGGGAGCAGTTGCGCGGAGAAGACGGAGGAGTTTTTCTCTCGGTGCGTGTACGTGCCGGGGCAGTACGATCAGGCGAAGGATTTCAGGTCGCTCGATGCGCTCATGACGGAGAACGAACGCGGATCGGAAAAGGTGAAGCGGGTGTTTTATCTGAGCATTCCGCCGAGCATCTTCGTGCCGGTGGCGCAAAACGCGGCGAGAGAGTGCCAGACTGGTGACACGCGCGTGATCGTGGAGAAACCTTTCGGGAGAGACTTGCAAAGCTCGCGCGAGCTCACAGCGGCGCTCGCGAGTGAATTGAGCGAAGAACAAACCTATCGCATCGATCACTATCTCGGGAAGGAGTTGATTGAAAACTTAACCGTGTTGCGTTTTTCAAACATCATGTTCCAACCGCTTTGGAACAGAAACTACATTCGCAACGTACAGATCAACTTTAGCGAAAACTTTGGCACCGAAGGTCGCGGCGGTTACTTTGACAATTACGGCATCATTCGCGATATCATGCAAAATCACTTGCTGCAAATCTTGGCGCTCTTCGCCATGGAGGAACCGGCGAGTCTCGACGCCGAGGACATTCGCAACGAAAAGGTCAAGGTGATCCGATCGATGCGCCCGATCGAGGTCGAAAACGTCGCGCTCGGTCAATACAAGGGTCGAGAGGCGGCCACGAAGAAGTACCCAGCCTACCTGGACGACGAAACCGTTCCCAAGGGTTCGCTCTGCCCGACGTTTGCGGCGATGGCACTCTTCATCGATAACGCGCGTTGGGACGGCGTGCCTTTCCTTCTCAAGGCGGGCAAGGCGTTGCACAAGCGACAAGCGGAGATTCGCGTGCAATTCCGCCACGCCCCGGGTAATCTGTACGGCGAACGAGAGGGACGAGTCGAACACGTCACGAACGAGCTCGTGATTCGCATTCAACCGGACGAGGCGATTTACCTTCGCATCAATAACAAAGTCCCGGGTTTGGGTCAACGACTCGATCAAACTCTTTTGGATCTTCAATACAAGAACGCTTACGGACAAGTAGAACTCCCGGACGCGTACGAACGCTTGATTTTGGACGTCATCAATGGCGACAAGCGTTTGTTCATTCGCAACGACGAACTCGAAGCGGCGTGGAAGCTCTTCACCCCGCTCCTCGACACCATCGAAGAACAGAGGATCGCGCCCGAGCTGTACCCGTATGGCTCGCGCGGTCCCATCGGTGCGCATTACTTGGCGTCTCGATTTAACGTTCGATGGGGAGATACTGAATAGACGCGCGCGCGCACGCAAGCACAATGTAAATAAAATGTACGGCTTTCGGCAAACTTTTTTCAACTCTTGAGATGACATCACAACGAACGTGTAACAAACAAAAAAATATGGGTGAACGAGTCCGCGCTCTCGCGCGGACGCGCTGAAGAGGGTTTGTGTCGGTCTCGACACGACGATTACGGAATTTCGTAGAGCACCTTGCCGCGGCTCTTACCAGCCTCGAGGTAGTTGTGGCCCTCGACGGCTTGTTCGAGCGGGAAGCATCGATCGACGGCGACTTGGAGGTCACCGGAGCCGATCCATTTGAAGATGTCGTTCGCGCGCTCCATGAGCTCTTCGCGAGTGACGGTGTAATCGTTCAACTTCGGGCGGGTGAGGTAACCAGACTTGTTGATAAATCTGAGCGGCGGGAACGCTGGGACGGCACCGGAGGCGTTACCGAAGGAGACGAAGATGCCTCGGCGGGCCAAGACGTCGATGGAGGTTTCGTACGTAGCGAGACCGATGCCATCGATGACAGCCTTGACGCCCTCACCCTTGGTGATCTCCATAACTCGCGGCACGAGGTCGACAGAGGTGTAGTCTTCGTACGAAGTCCCCGGCGCTTCGTCGTACACGATGAGCTCATCGACGCCCGTGGCGCGCGCGATGTCTTCCTTGCTCTTCGAGCACGTACCGATAACCTTGTATCCGCGAAGCTTGGCCATCTGCGCCGCCCATTGGCACGTGCCCGAACCGGTGCCGTGAATCAACATCCACTCGCCCGGCTTGACCAACCCGGCGTGCGCCGAGTGCGTGAGGTAGTGCGCCGTCATCCCTTGCACCCCACACGACACCGCGACGTCCAGCGGAATAGATTCCGGCACCGTGATCACCTTGCTCGCCGGAACCGCCGTGTACTGCGCGTACGTTTGAAACACCGAGGAATAGCTCACGCGATCCCCGACCTTGACGCCTTGCGCGACGGCTTCCTCGCTCGCCGCCGCGATGTATCCACCGCCCTCTTGTCCACCGATGAACGGAAGCTCCCGCTTATACAGACCGCTTCGATGGTACGTGTCGATGAAATTGATACCGGAGAACTGGTTCTTCACGATGACCCCGCCCGGGGCGAGCTTGGGCGTGGGGTAATCCTTTTCGATCTTCATCACCGACGCCGGTCCCGTCTCGCGGATCACCGCCGCCGTCTGCGCGAATCGATCACGACGCGTGGGTAATCGTCAGTCACGCGTTCACGCGTCGCAAGCGCGCTCGAGTCCTCCGCGCGCGCGCCATCGAGTCGGAATCGCGCATTCTCCGGATAAGCCGCCGCCAGCCCTCGCGTCGAGCGCTCGACGTCTCGCGCGCGTCACCGTCGCGTCTCGCGCGCACCATGACGTCGGGAACGCCCGAGGAAAAGGCACGGATGCCCGTGAGCGCCTTACGAAGCGAACGAGACGATCGAGAGAGCATTGTTCGCGTCGTGAAGTGTCGATCGGCCCAAAAAGCACACGCGTTGTGGTTTTCCGCTACACGGTGGACGCGCGGGAAGGAAATGGGTGGATGGTCACCGGTCGTCGTCGTCGGTGAGAGCGACGATGGATTCGGTGTCCGAGTAGCCGCCGTGTGCGTCGATGGTGCGCGCGAGACGGCGGTCGTCGTCGCGGTGGAGACGTTTGGCGTCTCTGGCGGCGCGAAGCGCGCGGCGCGCGGCGTCGAGCGCGCGGCGTTGGTCGGCGGATAATCCATCGTACGGCGTCTCGCCCGCGGCGTTGACGACGCGATCGTCGGCGCCCTTGTCGATGAGGTACTCGCCGAGTTCGTAGTAGCCGTAACCGAAGCAGTAGTGGAGCGCGGTGTTGCCCTGTTTGTTGCGAGCGTCGAGCGGGACGCCGGCGCGCACCGACATTTTGGTGACGCGTTTGCGATTGTTTTGCGCGGCGACGATGAGGACGGTGTTACCGAATGAATCGCGCTGGTCGACGTTGAATTCATCGAGTCCGTGGACGAGGATGTCCTGCGCCTCGCTCACGCGACCGTTTCGAACGGCGCTGAAGATTGGATGTTGCGCGTTTCTCGCCGCGGAGACGTCGTCAGCGGCGGATTCGGCGCGCGTCTCGGCGGCGAC
>CEUM01137817.1_pt1 | contig 10103 bp, 11 predicted proteins | sample 356421 | NCBI WGS metagenome assembly CEUM01 (sample SAMEA2622716, study PRJEB7988) | marine metagenome | biome: marine biome (ENVO:00000447); feature: surface water layer (ENVO:00002042); material: "saline water (ENVO:00002010), including plankton (ENVO:xxxxxxxx)" | depth 5 m | reverse complement strand
ACACAAGATCACTAGAACCACTGTCTGCGCACAGGGCAGGCGACGGTTGGTGGGTCCTATCGATTGAAGGTGGTTTACACTGCATGACTGAAGATGTATCAATCAAGTCAGCAAATACTGACCTAGGAGACTACTTGGTTGGTTTGGCTGCAGATACAATGGCTACAGTGAAACGCAATGGTCTAGTTAGAATATGGAGGTCAGCAGAATTAATGCAGTTGAGAAGAGTTGAGATGCAAAAAATGGTGGCTGAAGCTCAAGTTGCAAGCGATTGGGAGGAGAGAAGGAGAATTTTCAAGCGAGCATGCGATGCTGAAGACGAGGGTAGAATATCTCTAGCCATCGACCTCTATGAATCTCTAGGTAGGACTTCGGATGTTAACCGATTACTTGCAAGACAAAGAGGTGAGTAAATGGTCGATGATAGGGTTACCACATCTAAATTGGAACATTACCTCAACCTCACAAAAATGGCTAGAGAAAAAGCAACCAGAATTCATGAGGAGGGTACTCCTGAGTATATGCAATTAGACATCCTCTTGAGGATGGCAGATGATTATGCTAGCGATGCTAAGCATTTCATGGATACAGGTGATTATGTTAGAGCATTTGGAGCAATAAACTACGCTCATGCTTGGATTGATGCAGGGGTAAAGCTAAGGCTACTTGATGGCCATGGTGATGATAATCTGTTCACACTTCCTTAGTTTGAGTGTATGCTAGCAAGTTCTGCTAGCCTAGACAATTGATTTTGAATCACTATCAATCTTTCACTTGCTTGCCGTCTAAATGGTACCAGTGCCTCGTCTAGTGGCATGGACAATTCATAGATATGGGATGGTCTACCTCTTCCTTTGCTATTCATCGGGACGATATCAACCACACCAAGTTCGTTTAATCTACTAATTGCGATTGAAACATCCGGTTGTCTCAATTCACACCTTCTCTGTAAATCGATTGACTTTGAAGGTCCATGCTTGTGTAAGCAAATTAGAGTTTTAGCAATGTTATGACTTACACCCAATGAGATTAGTAAGTCAATCATCTCGTGGCTGTCTGAATCGATTTCATTGTCAAAACCTACTGATTTCTGAGTGGACACGGTTCATATGTAGTTAGTTCACTATATGAATTAATCACCGGCATATGTAATCATACCATTCTAAGATGGGTTCTGCCACTCACTTCAACCCAATTTAGGTTCGATTTTGATAGTCGGCGTTTTAACTCGGTGTCAACTGTCAATATTGGCCAATTATTTTCCAAAGCCAGGGCGAATAATTGGTCGTCAGTATGTTTTCCAGAATCGATTGGCGCCACCAACATCTCAGACTTTGCTTCTAACATTGAAATCATTAATTTTGGATTGTTTAATGATTGTAATTCTGAAATCACATTAGGGACGACTGCCAAGTCTTTGTAACCGCAACATTCCAGCAAAGCAAGGTCGATGTTTATTCCAGCCTCGATGACTGCGACCCAGCCGCAGGCATCAACAAGGACCTTTTTCATGAAAATCACTCGATTGTTCCGTGCCCGATAAGTCGCCATCTAGAACCTACACGTCGTGATAATGAGATTCTTTGACCGCTGTCAGCACAAATTGGTAATCGCAGGGATAGAGTTGCTTTGCCTTTCTTAACGTTTGAAACAACTCCCACGCTAGTTGCGGTTGCTACGTTTACCATCAACATCTCATTAGAGCGAAGGGGCATAATCGGTGAAGCATCTTCTCCTTCTCCAGCAACCATATTCTCCATCAGGTTGACTGCTATATCTACGCTGTCTCGAACTTCTGGAAGGTCTCCAACCTTTGCAACTACTTGTCCAGATAGGTTATCTGCAGTTGTAATTGCAGGATCTAGTGGTGTTGCCATGCCACAAAGTCCACCAGCATGCATGTTATCAAGATTCAAACCTCCACCTTGCATGCTGATTACCTTAGAGCGAATTGGCTCGTAGTGAACCTTGTTGCCCTTCTCAATTTTTCTTCCAGGTCCTATGAGAATCTCATCATCGATGTTGAATTGACCTTCAACGATACTGCCTCCGATTACTCCGCCTTTCAACTTGGTCGGGCGAGTACCGGGTTTGTTAATGTCAAAAGAGCGTGCTACGTGCATGATTGCTCGCTTGTCTTGTGAGCGGTCAGGAGTAGGGATCGTCGCCTCAATTGCTTGGATTAGGATGTCTAGGTTTACGTCATGGTGAGCAGATACTGGGATAATTGGCGAATTTTCTGCAATAGTTCCTTTTAGGAAATCCTTGATTTCTTTATGGGATTCCAGTGCCCTTTCTCGACTAACTAAGTCGATTTTGTTTTGAACGATTACTATGTTCTCGATTCCCGCAATCTCCAGAGCCATCAAATGTTCTCTTGTTTGGGGTTGCGGGCAGGTCTCATTTGCTGCAACCATCAACATTGCACCATCCATGATGCTGGCCCCAGTGATCATAATCGCCATCAGAGTCTCGTGCCCAGGTGCGTCTACGAATGATACAACTCTCTGCAACTCGGTTGCATCGTCATTTCCGCCACCTGGTCTCTTTCCTGTTGCGTAATACTCGCCATCACCGGTTTTGTAGAAAGCAGTGTCTGCATATCCTAGTTTGATAGAAATACCACGCTTTCTTTCCTCTGAATGAGTATCGGTCCAAACTCCAGATAGAGCCTGGGTTAGAGTGGTTTTACCGTGGTCTACGTGTCCGACCAAACCGATGTTGACTTCGGGTTGTGCAGGAAGCTTGCGTGCCATGCTTCCCTTACCCCCAATACCTCAAGATCAGCCTCGCGGCTTCACTCACTGCTCTCCTCATCAGCGCCGAGGATGTCAGCGAGGCTCTTGTTTGCAGCCTCGATTACTTTGAGATTGATTTGTCGGGTATCTTGGGTGATTGTGTTTCCACGGAAGTTGCGCCTCTTACGCATTCCATCAGGCTTGTAGCGGAATCTCTTCTTCTCTCCACCCTTTGCCTTGTGGACTAGGTTGTGTCCCTTGAAACCTGTTGAAGCGGTTACAAGAACTGATTGGCGAGTTCCACCATCTAGATCGGACCTCATAGGTGTTCCAGTTTTATCGGAACCGCCGGTGATTTCTAATTTGTATCCTGCAAGAGTTTTGTCACCTTCTCCAACAAAGATACCATCGACTACGTCGCCGATTTTCTTACCTAGGAATTGGGATTGGTTGTTCCCACTAACTGTTAGGTTGTAGGAGCGTCCTCCGTTGTTTGGATTTGTGTCATTGACCACTGCGACGAAAGTACCATCTGCCATGTTATCAACTCTTGAGCAGCCTGCCGACATAGGACGGGTATTTAGGCCCTTTGTGCGATATAAAGCGGATTATTAACGGCGTAGTCGACTTGGAATCAGTGTTTCAAGACGCCTTTCCACGTCACTGGGAAGCATATGAGGCATCGAAATATGCTGTGTCCTGCCTCTACCTACTTCCGATTTAGCGGTCTTTGTCACGATGATGTCTTCTTGTGCCAGCCGCTTCAAATGCTTCCAAAGCGTAGTGTGCCCTTTAGGTGACTGGTCATATTCCTCGCAGACCACGTGATACAGCTTTTCTGCCTCGCCGCTTGTCACGCGTTCTTCTTTCTTGAGACGTCTGCACAATCCTAGCAAAATCATCATTGCATGAGGTGGCAAATTTTCGATATTCAAAGAATCCACATTTGCAGGCATCGTGACGACTGTTCTCTGAACATCTTTTGCCTCTATAATTGAGCGACCTGCGGCCTCAGCGCGCTTTGCAGCACCCTCCAAGAGTTCTATCGCTTGGCGTGCATCACCAGATGGTGCAGCAGCCTGTGAAATCAAATCGAGAATCTCTGTAGGACAGGTGCCTGTAACCAAACCTAGATTCATTCTCTGTTCGATAATACTCTTGAGTCCATTTTCATCATATGGAGGGACTCTGACGTGGTTTGACCTTCCAACACGTGATAAAACAGCATTTTCAAGTAAGTCTAGTACTTGCTCCTGGCTGATCATTATTGTAGAGAGTGTGCCAACACCTTCTCTGTCCTCGTCGATTCTCATCAGTTTGTAGATTATGTCATCTCCGGAGCGCCTCAATAGGTGGTCCACTTCATCAAGTACGACGATTAGGTGAGTGTTGCTGCTTTGCAACATCCTTCTCAAACTGGTTAGTAATTCTCCAACCCCAAGACCACGGTCAGGATGGCCGGGGTCAAGGTCTTGGACAATTTTTTGCATAACTCTTGATGGAGTAGCAGCGTTTCTGCAGTTAACGTGGACCTGTTTTATGTTCCTTTTATCGCTCAAGTGCCGAATGATGTCATGACAGAAACGCTTTGCTAATACGGTTTTACCGGAGCCAACCGGGCCGGTAATCACCACTCTACCTGTTCCTTCAGGGTGTGCGATACTGCCTAGTATTGCAGCTAATTCTCCCTGCAGGTCTTCCCTACAAACCAATGTTTCTGGAACGTAATCAAAGCCAAAAACCTCTGGTTTGCTGAGGATTAATCCCGCACCGATGCGGTCTAGATATGAACTCATGACTACAGATGGTTATCGTCTATGGTTATTGAACTTTCAACTCAAAAGACCCTCTCAAGGTATCTCATCGAACTGATATCCAGTTTCCCACTTCTTTTCTCCGAGTGCGACTTCTAATTCGAACGGAGTGACTAGTGGCTTTGCGTATTTGACTGAGTCATCAATAGCAATTCTTGGACATGCTGTGTTAACAAATGCGTCCACTGGATAGAAATCAATCAACTCAGGTCCTACATGCTCTAAGGCTAGCAGGTATCCTTTCTTGCCGTGCTTTGCAAGAGTTCGCTTCAGTTTGAGAGCCAAACTTCGCCTCATCTGGCCTGGTTTTTCTCCGATTAGAATAGCAAAATTTTGCGCATCCTGAATTGCCATTATCAATCCAAATCGTTGTCTTAGGATTCTTTCAATCCTTTCAACACCCATCTCAGTAGCGTCTCCTGTGTAGGGGTCGAGCATAGCGAGAGGCTTTCCAGTATGTAAGGCAAGTCCAATCGGGTGGAAGTCACCGCTACCAAGGAAGAGATAATGCCCAATTTCATCATCGTCACCAGAGTAATTGCACCCCAAAACTTGTCCAGGGAAGGTTAGCCTAGCACCACCAACGGGAACTTCAACCTCAAATCCAGCGTCTTCGAAACGTTTCTTGTAATCGAAAACCAAATGCAGATGCTGAATGGATGCAACGAGCCCCAATTTAGCACCTTTTAGAGGAGCAATCCTACCAACTGCATCCAAAAATCTCTCCTGAGCTTCTTCTTCGCTTAGATCGCCAGCATTGTTCTCCGCAAGTCTTGATTGAGCGATTGCTCTGTGCTGAGCAAGAATTGGTAGAACTGGGTCTATCGCAGGGTCACCGTCGTACGTTACGTTGATGAATTGAGTAGGCATTCCTGAATCTATGTTCATCTGTGAATGGCCCATGTGTGCGACTAATTCGACACCCATCAATTTCATCTTATCATGGACTAAATCACATGCTCCGTAACATGGGTCTGCGGCAAGAATTACTTTAGCCGAGGTTTCATCTTCGATCTCATCCATCATTTCCAATGCCTGCATTTTCAGGCCCTCTGGTATTTGGAGAGCCACAAGGCGGTGATCGTGTCCTTTGATTCTCTCGATTAGCTCATCGAGTTCGAAGTCGTGTCTATCAAGATCCATCAAATCACACCGGGTGTATTCTTATCTCCGGAATGCGATTCAGCCTTCAGCTAGGAAATCGACGTACTCGTCGGGCTCTAGGAGATTTTCCATATCAACATCGTGTGGATTTAGAATTATAATCCACCCCAAGTCGTATGGTGAGTCATTAACCAATTCAGGGTTAATTTCTACTTCACCGTTCACTTCTGCAATCTCGCCAGCAAAAGGACTCGGGAAAGTGAGTTTTTCTTCAGCTGTCCAGATTGAAAACAAATTTTGTTCCTCATCGACTTCGGTTTCAGCGTGTGGCAGGATAACTCTGAGGATTTCTCCTATGTCAGCTGCAAGGTAATCTGATACGCCAATTACCAAGCGGTCATCCTTTTCCTGGTACCATAGGTGGTCCCTAGAGTACTTGCGGCTGTGAGCGATGCCGAATTCCATGACTTCTTCATCCATGGTATCAACCTTGAGCCGCCGTGAGGCAGGTAATATATGAACACACTGCAAAAGTGAATTGCCAAGGCGCATCCCTAAAATGCTCTAACGATTTGGCCCGTACCATGCGCTTCGAGGAGACGGATGAACAGCAAATGATTCGCGAGATGGTAAGGGACTTTGCAGAGTCTGTCTTGCCCCCAACAATAGAGCACAGAGACGCAAATCAGATTCCTCCAGCCGAAGAATGGAAGCAGTTTATCGAGTATGGTCTGCAAGGAATTACAATCCCAGAAGAATACGGTGGAAACCCTGTCGATGACATCTGTGAATCAATAATTATTGAGGAACTGGCAAGAGTTGACCCTTCCTTTGCTGTAATGTTCTGTGTCCACGTGGGGCTTTGCGCAAAAACCATCGCTTTGCATGGTAATGAAGAACAGAAGCAAAATTACCTCCCGCGTCTTGCAGCAGGCGAAGTAGGTGCCTACTCACTTTCAGAAGCAGGCGCAGGTACTGATGCTGCAGCAATGGTTTGCAAGGCTAAGTTGTCAGATGACGGAACTCATTACATTCTCAACGGAGAAAAGATGTGGGTTACAAACGGGGCACAAGCCCAAATCTATGTGCTATTCGCAAAGGATGTTGACCATCCTGAGTACGGTGTAAAGAAACACGGTGGAAGCACTGCATTCATTGTCGAGCAATCCTTTGAAGGATTTAGCGTCGGCAAAAAAGAAGACAAGTTAGGAATCCGTTCATCGGACACCTGTACCCTTGTTTTGGAAAACTGTAAGGTTCCTGTTGAGAACGTAATCAAGGGATCTGGCAATGGATTCGCAATTGCAATGAACGCTTTAGACAATTCTCGAATTGGTATCGCCGCACAAGCTCTAGGTATCGCACAGGGTGCTTATGAGGCAGCTTTGAAGTATTCACACGAAAGAGAGGCTTTTGGAAAGCCAATCGCTCACCACCAGATGATTACTTCTTACTTGGCGGACATGGCAACTAGAATAGATGCAGCGAGACTTCTTGTTTACAAGGCATCTTGGGCAAAAGAAGAGCACTACGAAAATGGTGGCCCAAGACACACCAAAGAGGCTAGTATGGCTAAATTGTACGCCGGTGATACCGCAATGTGGGTTACCGAGAGAGCAATTCAGGTTCTAGGCGGTTACGGATACACTAAGGAATTCCCGGTGGAGAGATTCTTCAGAGATGCTAAGATTACACAAATCTATGAAGGTACACAAGAGGTACAAAGAATCGTCATAGCAAGAGCGATTAAGCCCTGATTGGAACGTCTCAGTACATTCCCATGCCTGCCATGGCATTGATGAACCAGTATGCGAGAAGAATCCCGATTATTGCCAATAATCCGATGAAAAGCTTTGTTGGAATCTTGAGTATATCCTTCAATGCGAACAAAATCATCAATGGGATGAAGCAAATCATCCCATCTCCATTGGTAGGTAAAACTAGTACTACAAACAGAATTATTCCCAATCCAAGAAGGGTTAAACTGCTGACTGGCTTTGATTTCTCATCAATTTTGTTCCTAGATTTTGAAGATCTTGAATAATTTGTTTTGCCAGTAAAATTGATTGAAACAGACTTAGGTTTTGGTCCGGCCTTACCTGAACCACCACTTGTCATGATTGTTGGTCTCTGTAAAGCGGCTTAAGTTTTCAGCCGTCAGACAATCTCACTCGATTCTAGTACAGGTCGCTTTAGACTCGGTGAAAAGTCGACCAGGCTAGCCCATAATTTGATTTCATCTCCTTCCTTGAAGGACAAAATCTTCTCATCCAATTCAACTGGAACCTTTACGACTCCGATATATGGTCCTCCGTCCAATAATCCGTGAACAGATTGGCCACCACGATATTTGGGGTCGCCAAGAAGTGTTCTCTCCATTTTATCAATCTTCAGAGTTACTAGGAATTCGCTGGTTTGTTTCTCCATCAGAGCCTTTCTTTCGCTAGAGAATCTTGCTCCTTCCATTTCAAGTAGTAGTCTCTCGAATTCTGTGTCGATTTCATCAGACATTTCCCCAGTAGCATCAATTTCAGTAGAGTGAACTGACTTTTCTGCTACGGTTGGCTCATCAATGGACTCTGCAACATCTGGCTCTTCATGTGTCATTTCGACTTCCGTTGAAACTTCAGCAGTGGCTTCGATTTGGTTGTCTTCACCGATAGCCGGTTCATCGGCAGTAGTAGAATCGTCTACTTCGTCGAGTACAGCGTCGATTTCATCATCACTAAATTCAGCATTCTCATCGACTTCAAATCCAAGTTTAGTCCACAGTAAATTCATTTCATTGAGGTCCAACTTGCCGTCTTGATTTAGGTCGAAATCCTTCATTGAATCCTTGACGATGAAAGCTGGGACACTGAATCCTGTGGCAGCGGTTAATGCTCCTGCAATTTCATCTGCATCCAACCTTCCGTCTTTGTTCATGTCACCCATCATCAGCATTTTTTCAGGAGTGAGGTTCCTTGATTCGATCTGTTTCTTCAATTGGTCAAGAATGATATTACCAGCTACGTCGGTAGCTTGTTCGCCAGATTCGGTGGTTGGCAGGTTTGTATTGACTGCGTACTTACCCGCTTCGATGTTTTCTCGAAGTTTCTCTCTGCCCTGTTCTCTGAGTTCTTCAGCCCGGGCAATCGCTCTCTCTCTGCTGGATTTGATGATGTGTGCGGTTCCTATTGCTCCAGCTCCACCAGCAACTCCGAGAGCACCTAATTTGAGAGCATTCTTTGCGATGTTAGAGTTGTGTAGTGCTTCGATCTTTTGTTGACTTGAACCACTATCGACACCGTAAGCACTCGCTAGGATATCTAGTTCATTTGTTGGTAGGTCCTGGAGTTGTTTACCATTGCGAACTTCCGAAATGACTCTGGACATAATCTGAGTATTTTGGTCGTTGAAATGTGATGCTGCACCCACAGTATCACCTTGGATTTGGTTTTGTACCCAGTTCCATTGGCCAGTGCTATCCTGTTTGAGTACCATAGTGCCATCTGAACTTACAGCAGCGCCGTTTGCCGAGACAATTCCACCAGCGATTAAACCGAAGATTCCAAAGCAGCAGCATGCAGAACCAATTGATGAATCGCCTGTTCCAATTGCGTTTTCAATTACAATCATTACAAGACCAAGAGATGCGGCCCAACCACCAGCCGATGTCAACCAGTGTGTGTTACCCTCGCCTTCGGACATGTACCAGCGATATCGGGCTCAGTCATCAAGTTGATGCCGTCATGGCCAGTTTGGACGAGGCCATAATTTTGGGTCTCCATTCTGCCAAGGTATTGTACAGAGTGCGGTTTCCATCTGGTCTAAGGTCTCATATCCTCTCTCAATTTGAATTCTAAACAACCAATCTTTGAGCCTACCTAATTTGATTCCAGGGCTTAATCCGGTTCTTTGCATAATCCAATCTCCATTTATCAAGCAATCAATATCAGAGGGGTAATTCAAAGATTTATTGACCAAATCAGTATTCTTCCCTAAAGCTGCTAACATTGACGAATGTGTTAAGACTTCATCCCCGAGAGCGTATCTATAGAGGCGCAATTCGTTTTGTTTTGGTACTTTTTCCAACAGGGAATGTAGGAATTTAGTACGATTAAATGTAGTCTTTGAGACTTTCAATCGCTCGAGAAAGATAATCAAATCATTTTGGCTTATTTTTGAAGAAATTAAAGCAAATCTTGCTTCAAGGTCCACAGGTACTCTACTAACCAAATCGAACACCTCACTATGTAATGGATAGCCGATTATCGCAGCAAGGATGCCATCATCATTCATCCTATTGAGGATCTGGTTGGCATTTTTCCCGGTAATTATTCTTGCTAGTTCACTCCACACTCTTTCAATTGAGACCATTGTTAGCATTGCTCTATTTTCAACTAGGGCAATAGATAACTCATTCTCTGGTTGCCAAATTCCGTTTTCCTGTCTATCCATGAAGCGA
>CEUM01018122.1_pt1 | contig 10136 bp, 9 predicted proteins | sample 356421 | NCBI WGS metagenome assembly CEUM01 (sample SAMEA2622716, study PRJEB7988) | marine metagenome | biome: marine biome (ENVO:00000447); feature: surface water layer (ENVO:00002042); material: "saline water (ENVO:00002010), including plankton (ENVO:xxxxxxxx)" | depth 5 m | reverse complement strand
AGCCCTCCACGAAGCCGGTTTTGCGGCTGCGAGGGTGCCTGACATCGACCCATTTTTTGTGACGGATGCGCCGTTCCCTGAAGTCATGGCTACGACATGTGCATTGGTTGGTTCATCAACGGATTGAATCACCCGAACGAGGGGTCAATGTCCGTGATGTTCTCCTCGTCGGGCGCTGGCAACATCTGCGATGCGTTCTCGATGATGTCGCGAACGCTGTCTTCGATGGACCGAGCGTTTTCAAGCAGTTCAGTCAGTGGAATTTCCAAGCCCGTCAAATCGCTCACGGCTTCTACGGCAAGCGCAGCGGCACGGGCGTCGGGGTACATCGGGCTGGCCTCAGAAAGAAGGGCCGTGATGTCAATGCCAAGTCGGTCGCCCTCGCCCAGCAAAAAGCCGGTAATCCCAGAGACGATACCCTGCTGAATGGGTTCAATATCGAGTTTCTTCAAGCGTTCACGTGCTGCTGGAATTGAACCAACACCGAACAAATCACCGGTGCTCAATTCTTTTTCAGGCCGGGTAAGGCCGTCGATGATGATCAATCGGTCAAAGCCGCCTTTCGTGAACCATTCAAGCACCGTGGTTGCGAACGGAATGTCCGTCTCGTTGCCGAATTGGATTTCAGACGTGAACACCCCGATACCCTCGCCCTGATAGACGCGGACAGGATGTTTTGGCACCTCGTCGTGAATCAAGGCAACAGCAGGGAAATCCTTGTGCATGACCGTTCCAAGTTGCCGGAGACCCAGCGTTTTGATGATGTGAGACGTGGAGATGACACCGACCATGCCGGCGGTCGTGAAGCCGCACACGGCGACGCCGCCTGTGCGCGGGTCTGCGTCTTGGTGGAGAACGAGCGAATAGGATTGCAAATTGGCATCCATTGTTCTGCCTCCGTCTTTCCCACTCAAGGCCCAATGAAAAGACTCACGGACGAATCATTCTTCCCAAACGGCCCAGTCTTCCCAGCCTTCTTCACGGTACCACCAGACACCGTCTTCATCTTCCCACCACTCGGTGCCGTCTTCGTCGACGGTGATGCCATCATCGGCTTCAGCCTCTTCTTCAGCCCATTCTTCCTCGTCGCTCTCTTCCGTTTCGGGAATGGCGTCTTCAGCGGTCGCACCGAACTCAAAGGCGTCAGCGCTGCTGCCAAGAGTTGGTGAGCTGGCAAGGCCCTCTGGGGCATCGCTGTGGAGGTCTTTACCCGAATTCTTCAACTCGTCAAGCGATTTGGAAGCGCCCAAATCAAGAGCCTTTGAACCAGGCGTTGTCGCTGGAGCGTCCATGGCCTCCTGGTAGTAGTCTTCGTCATCATCGTCCTCAAAGAAATCGTCGTCCATGTTGCTGCGCATGTAAAGCACACCAACCACGCCAGCGATGAGAGCAATGACGATACCAATGCCGACCAGAACAGGCGTCATTGCGCCCTCGGTTTCATCTCCAACCGGGTTGTCATCAACGATTTGAACGGGCATGTCGCCAAGCGTCCACTGAAGTTCCCCCTCGGTGGTTGCCGTCGGTTGGGTCATGGCATCACAACCGTTGTCGCCGAGGTCAAGACAGGTGAGGGTGATGATGTAGCCTTCTCCTTGAACACCGGGGAACATGCCCTCGGTTGGGGCATTGCGAACCAATGTGAAGGTCAAGTCAACGCTCCCGTCGGCTTCAACCGTCATTGAAGGACCATCAGCCTGGTTCCAAACCAATTCAATGGGCGGTGGCGTACCAGGAATGACCTTCCACGAGAAGTCAACCGTCGCAGCGAAGGGGTTCGGGTTGGTCACCGTGCAGGTGATGCCAACATCCGTGGCGTTGCTGTCCCATTCGTAGGTGGCCGTTCCGCAATCCACGGTTGCAGGAAGCGTCGTGTCGGGGAAAGTCGGACCGGTGGTCTGGTTGGTCTCATCGGTCGTGTTGCTCTGGTTATCGCCCGTAACGGGAGCGGACGCAAAGGCATACGATGCCGTCATGCCTGGAATGTAGAAGGTGGGGGGTTCTGTGCTTAGAGAAACGGTCAACCGTCCATCATATGCGCCCACGCCAGCGACGGCAAGTTCGTTTCCACGTGCTTCAGCAACACCGCTATCGGTTTGGTTACCCGCTTCATCGGTGGCGCTCCAATCAACGGCCAGATTCGCCAGATAGGCGCTTTGCGTGGAATCGGTAGCGTCCACCATCAGCAGCGTTTCAAAGGACCCATCTGACTGCACGGGAAGCGGTTCATCGGGCGTGATGGTGACCAAAACGGTCCCGTAGGCATCCTGTGTGTTGCTGGTTGCAAGAAGCGGTTGATTTTGATCATCGCCTTCATCGCCATCATAACCGACGCTGAGCGACATGGTGCCAACGGCTTCGATGGCCCCGAGGCTTGACAGTGCGTCGATGGTCAGCGAGGCGTGCCCCGTTTCGTTCGTGGTCATGTCAAGGCCGAACACGTCGTCATCATCGGTGATGGTCAACGTGAGCGTGGCGTCGGCAACGGGCTGACCTGCTTGGTGGAGGTGGGCCGATACTCCGAGGCCTTTGGTTCGGGCCAGAAGGACCGTCTCAGACAGTTCGTTCTGAGTGAAATCGGTGTATGTGACGTCCAAGGTCGTGGTTAAACCCGTATCGTTTCGAGTGTAAACAGGTCCGATGGCGGTGACGTTGGTTGAGGCGTTGCCGTACACGTCCACGCCGATGGCAGCCACGTAGTAGGCCGTTCCATCAACGAGTTCAGCACCGGTGCTGTCCTGTGTGATTTCCACGGAGGTGGCGTCGGCATCGGCGGTGATGGTGGTGGTTTGTCCACTCACATCGTCAAATGTTGAAGGCAGCACGAACACATGATGCTCGACGATGGATTCATCGCCGGGACTCCATGAAATGTTCATGGCGCCACCCTCGTCGTCGGGCACATCCATCGCCGTCAAGTTGGGGATGAAGGATTTGGGTATGGGGTAGGGAACGGTGACGCTGAGCGGTGCGGAGATGTTGCTCGTGATGCCGTAGTCGTGGACGCTCTGCACCCAATAAGTCCACGATTGACCCGGTTGCACGGCAGTGTCCAAGCTGTTGTTGGAAATGGTGTCGCCGTGGGGGTTCTCAATGCTCAACGGCTGGCCTGTGGCGGAGCGATAAACGATGAAATTGAGCAAGTCGTCACCGAAGTCGGTGATGGATTGCCATTCAATGAAGACGCGGTCGGGCTCGAGATCCACAAGCGTGAGCACAGGTGTGGGCGGGAGTGCGATGTTCGGGGCTCCGTCAACATAGGCTACCGATGGGCTAAACAGCGTCACGCTACCGTCTGAGGTGGTGTTGATGTGGAGAGGGATGTTGAGCGTTCCGGTACCCGCTGTCATCTGTTGATTGAGGACGTTGCTCAGATTTCCTGACAGCGAAGGGTTGGCGTTGACGAGGAAATTGGCAACGTAGCGGATGTCCAAATTATCGAAGGTGAAAACGCCCTCGGTGATGGAATGCATGGAGAGGTTCATCGCTGCCATTTGGATGCCATAGCCGTCGGAGGTGTAGGGCAGTCCGGGGGAAAGGACGTTCAATGAGGTGGTGAAATTCCCCGTGGTGTCTTGGAGCATCAGAGGAGACAGTCCGTTGCTGCCGTTGCCTGCATACCCTCCTGCTTCAACATCAACAGCGCCGTCCTTGTCAATATCGTAGCCAATGCGGTGGTAGGCGGAGATGAACACACCGTGTTGACTGCCCTCGCCCGCAAGGATGAGTTGTTCAATGGAACCATCGCCGTCCATATCGCCAAAGTGAATCGCACGAGGGGACGTCCACGGCTCGAACACTTCGGTGGATTGGCTTCGGACCCGGTTGTCGTAATTCCAGCCACTCTGGAAACCATAGGCCGTGATATTTCCAGTTGTGGTTGCAGGATTACCATCGACGGTTCCGACGTTGGGGATGAGCAGGTGGCCTGAGGAGTCCAAGTCGTAATCGAGAATGGTGGCGTTGGTCAGTGTGATGAGGCGGTTGTGGCTGTCCCCGTCCCATCCCAACCCTTGGTTATTGGTAAAGGAACGATGACCGTTTGACGTGGAGGCCAAGATATCCAAATCTTGGTCCCCGTCAAAATCACCCACGATGGCGTCGGATGAGACCCCCGACAGGCTGCTGCCTGTGGCGATGGACCCACTGCCGGTGCTTGACCAAAACAGGATGTCGGCGTCCCCGTTCGCCTGGCAGGCAATGAGTGATGGTTGGCTGTTTTGTCCATCAAAATGGGCGAACAACATGTGGGTCAAGGTGGCGGAATTAACGGTACCTGACAGGTAGATGGTGGTGTCATCAAGGTTTGTAAACGTGCTCGTGCGGTTGCTGAACAGGTCAACAGAAACCTTCCCGCTCGCACGAATGGACACCATGACATCCTGACCGTTTCCTCTGAAGTCGCCAAAGGCCAAGTCGATGATGGTCGACGAGTGCGTCACGTTCACCTGCGGCTCAAAACCTCCGCTTGTGGTGTTGGTGAAGTGGATGCAAAGCAGGTCGTTTGAGGGTGCATACCCGACGACATCATCATGATTATCGCCGTTGATATCGGCCGCCATGATGCGTGTGGCGTTGGCACAGGTGATGACCCAAGGCGAAAGCGTGATGCCAGTAGTAGCATCATAGGAGGCGATGCGGAAAGCGGCCGCCGTGCTTTGTCCAGGTTGGGTGGTGCTGCCCGTCGAGACGTTGGCTGTTCTGGAGAGCAGCGCGAAGTCCACGTTGCTGTCGTTGTTGAAATCGCCCTTGTCAACAGCATGGATATAGCCCGTTGAGTAGAAGCCGCCGACGAGTGTAGGCGTGAAGCCAATCTCAAGGCTTGAGCTGGAAGCCGTGGCCCCAGAGGGCAGATAGAAAGGTGGTGAGTCGGGATTCGTCACCGCCCCTTGGTTCGGGTTGATGGGAAGGGTGGCCGACGTGTTGCCGGTGGTGAACAGCGTTTGGTGGCCAAAACCACCGTAGCCTGTGTCGTTGAACGCCCATTCCGGAACGCCATCTGCATTGGCATCAATGTCAATGGCTCCAACGGATGAGCCCGTGATGGTTGGTTTGATGAAAAAGGAAGACGAGGTAATGGTCGTGTTTCGGGTCAAGTCAAATCCAATCGCTGCGTGCTGGCCGGAGGTGATGTCAACCGTTTCTTCTGCATTACCGGTTGAAAACGTGCCGATGTTTCCACCACCTGCTTGAGCGAACATCACCGACCACGCAGGAGCGATGAACAGGAAAACGAAGAGCAAACCAAGGAATTGACGGCGAATCACAGGAAGGCCTCATGGCAAGGTGCCCTTCACACATTTAAGGCGGTTTTGCCTTTGTGGTGGGCCAAATTCGCGTAAAAATGTATTTTTTTTCTCAACATAAGGTTATGAAGGAATAGAACTGCATTAGGAATGAGGGCGTGGAGATTGAGACTCACGATTCAAGCAGGCGATGTTGAAATCGACCTGGATGGCGCTGCTATTCAAATTGACGAACAATTGAGTCACATCAAGGCCGAGCACACTTGGACGGTCCTGCTTGAGCGCATTCGTGAAGCCCGAGAGTCCGCTATGGAAGCGGCTGTCACCGCTGCCCGTGAAGCCGGCCTCCCCGAGCGCGGGTCGGCCTTCAGGGCGCTGCTCGAAAATTGTGCGCTGACACGAAAGCCCGACCAAGTCCTCGGCGCCATTCACTATCTGCGAGACGTTGAAGGCATCGAAGACAGCCCTCCTCGCATCGTCAATGAGTTGTTCACCGACGCTGGCATCGACCCGCCAGGAAACCTCTCGTTGTACCTCAACCGATTGAAAGATCGCAACTTCCTCATGGTTCCAGCGAATAAAGACGATAAAAACCGATTCGCAATCCTTACACCCGAAGGCCAAGCACACCTCGATAAGCGCTCCAACGCTTGAGGTGAACGCATGGTGATGTCGGGCGGTGGACAGGGCGACCCACGCGATGATGAAACCACGGCAGAAGAAGCCGTTGTCGTGGATTATTCTTTCCAAAATCACACCGAAGTCATCCTCCGAAAGGGGCGACACAGTGGCTCCAATTTCCGCCGCACCATCTTTGACCGCGCCGACTTGACCGAAGGGGATTTCACGTCCTGCGACTTTCGAAGAGCTTCGATGGTGGAAGCGGATTTGATGAAGTCCGCCTTTGATAACTCGGACTTCCGAGGAGCGGATTTGCGCAAAGCTCGTCTCAACCTGTCCAACTTCAAAAATTGCCAATTTGAAGGCGCAGACTTGCGTGGGATACGAGGCAAATACGCCATTTGGCAGGGCAGCGATTGGTGGAACGCCATCATGGACGATGATTTGAGAAAGGCGCTGGCAAAAAAATGGCCAAAACCAACGGAATGATCACTCCGACTCGTCGTTGACGACCAATTTCACGGGTTGCAAGGCCATACTGGCACGGAGGTTGAGCAACGGCAACGCAGCGATGGCCAGACAAAGCCCCATCATGGAACCGCAAATGTACACCCATGCTTCGTAGGTCGGCAGGAGTGTTTCTTCCAAATGGCTACGCGCAGAACTGCGAATCATGATGCTTGCACCAACCCCGCCGAACAAGCCGATAAGGGCGCCAGCACTGCTCAAGTAGGCACCTAAACGCTTCAAGCGATAAAGAAGAACACAACCAACCAACAGAAGCCCCCCCGAGGTCAGCAACGAAACGGCCCGGAGAAGGAAGGCGTTCTCCGACCGGGCTTCATCCTCGAACATCCGGAAATCTTCCACCGTCGTCGGCTCTCCGCCCTGAGCGTTTGGGGTTGCAAGCAAGGTTTCCACCTGCTCATCGTTCAAACCGAAACGATGAGCTTGGAGGTCAGCGTAGCCCATCCACAAGACGAGAAGTGAACCAAAAAAAAGCAGGATAGCGAGGTTCTTCGGTCCGCTCCGGTCGGGCTTTACATCAAGAGATAGACCTTCTTCCATGCCTAATCCTCCAGATGTTGGTTCAAACCCGGCCTCAAATCGTCGGGGATGGGTTGCTTCTCCATGGTGTCCATGTCAACACATACTGTGGCTTGTTCAGAAGTCCAAACGAGGTCGCCGTGTTGGTTCCGAAATGCGTATCGCCAAGCCAACGAGGTGGTGCCAACCGATGCGATTGAGACCGATGCTGTGATGACATCGCCGTACCGTAGAGGAGCGTGAAAGGTGGAGGAGAGGGAAACGACTGGAAACCCGACTCTGCGTTCATTGACGAGAACCGGGTAGGTGACGCCGCACATTTCCTGCCAGGATTGCTCAAACACTTTGTGGGCCAAATCGAAGATTCGGGGATAATACGCCACATTGGCCATATCAATCATCGAGAACTCAACCGTTCGGTGAATCTCAACCGCCATGGTGGAAGCAGGAGGTTGCCGCCAATGAACCCTTGCTTTGCAGGCAGGTGGCTCACCCTCGCGCTTAAATGGGGGCGGCCATTCGGGCGAATTGGCCCTATAGTGTAGCTTGGATATCACAGAGGCTTGCGGAGCCTCGAACCCGTGTTCGAATCGCGGTGGGGCCGCTTCGACTGCTTTTGCGTAGGCCCCAAGCCACCTTCGTCTCCTTCGGAGAACGCCGGTCACGGTGGGGCCGCTTCGACTGCTTTTGCGTAGCCCCCAAGCCACCTTCGGCTCCTTCGGAGAACGCCGGTCACGGTGGGTCGGCTCAAACCGCATTTGCGTCGGCCGCTTCGCTTGACCTCAGTGATGTTGTTCAAGCATGAGCGAGCGGAACACCTGCTGTTCGAAGCACCTGCACATCCAAGTCCTTGATGACGTCTGCTTGTTCGCCATTAATGGGCTCCTCATAGTCGGTGTAAATGTCGTCTGGAGAGTAGTTACTGCAGGTCAATTTGTCAACAAGGGACTTGGCAAGAGAAGGGTAGTCGGCAGCAACCTTTCGCAGGAGAATGGGGTCGGTTTGCCAATCGCTTGCGCCCTTCAAGGCTGCAGGAGCCTCGCTCAAGTGCTCCACCATCTCAAAGAAATTGCAGAGCGCATAGTGGCCTGTGCCCTCTTTTTCGTGGTCTTCAAAGAGAAGATTCCACCAGCTTTGTCTTGGTTTTTGGTACTCAATTCGATAGCCCTTGTGCAAAGGCAAGCCAAAGTGAATTCGCCAAGACCAGCCGTTGGTTCCCTCAAAGGTGAAGGTTTCGTTCTTGAAATCGAATTCACCGCTCACGGTGTTGGCATAGTGCTGCTCAAGGCTGTGGGAAAGGGGTGAACGTGCGAGGCCGTAAATTTGGAACAGGGTTCTTCGGAGGGGACTCAGGCTTTCGTGGAGCCAAGAAACTTCATCGTTGAGCAAACCGAGGAGATATCCAGCAAAGAGGTCGTATGCAGGCATGTTCTCTTGGTGAAGAACTTGAACACAGGCGCTCTTGGGTTCCTTGACCAAGCCACTCTTTGGGTGCACTTCCACCACATCAAAGGAGTTGTAACTGAACGGATTCACGAATTTCCCCATGAATGAATTGACGTCAACTCGGTAGATGGCGAGTTGGCCCACGATGATGAGATGCCCCTCGTCGTCAAGTTGCATTTTGTCTTCGTGTTCTTCCACAATCTCGTTGACCAATCGTGCAGCAACCTCGGCAGCATTCGCAATCTTCAACATGGAGTCCAGCATGTCATCTCTGCGAAGTTCCTGAACGGTCCCTTCTCGAAAATCCCCAAACAATGCACCTAATCCATCAAACACTTCGTCCATGCTCTCCATGGCATATGACACAATATAAACTCACGAAGTCCAGTCTACAATTTCCCAGTCATTGGCCTGTGCATGACGACGAAGTGACCCCTCTGGACTGACGGCTATCGGATGACCGCAAAGGGCCATGAACCAAGAATCCGCGAGGGTGTTCCCGTAGCCGTAACATTTTGTCAAATCATGACCGTTTTGCTCAGCATCACGCATGACGACGGGAACCTTCCCCTTTCGGCGAGGTACACTCCAGCCTCGCTCTGACCCCGAGAGCATGCCTTCCCGAACCTCGGGACCGCATCCGTAAACTGCGTCCATCCCGAGCACGTCGGCCATTGCCTCAGCCATGGGCGCTACCGTCGCTGTAACCAAAACCAAACGGTGGCCTTGTTCTCGATGCCAAGCGAGTTTTTCCCAAGCCTGTGGAGGAATGAAAGCCTTGAGCTTCTCACTCGCTAGAAGGCGCGAATAGCGTTCGAGTACGTCCCAAGAAGCGAGGGAAAGGTGCCCTCTGTTTCGCGCGGCGTCGTAGACCGCTCGACCTCGGATCATGTTCGTGATGAAACCGCTGGTCCACGCAACCGCGCCCCACGGGATTCGCCAAGGACGACGACGAGCGAGGTAGGCGGTCAGTGTTTTTTCACTCGAAGCGTTCAGCAGCGTCCCGTCGAGGTCAAAATACGCTGCAACCTCGCCCCCCATGGCCTTGCGTGTTCGCAGGCCCTACATGAGCGAACCGCCCGACTCGAGGGCGAGTGTACTGTTTCAAGACTCATCGGCCGAAGGGCCGTAGACACGTCGACCTGCTCTGTGGTCTTGCCACCAGGTCAAGGAGGAACGGAGGTGGCGGGTGATGAAAAAGCCGACCTTACGTGGCGTGAGTCCATGGTTTCGCAGTTTTTTGTCGTGGTTGAGGTTGGCGACGATGGCTTGGGCCGAACACCCCGGATTGGCGAACACAAACCGGCGAACTTCTTCAGCAAGGCGTTCGAATCGTGCACGTTTTTGGCTTCCTTTTCCTATCCGTTGAGGCATGAACCAAGAAAATGGATTGAACCATTATCAAAGATTCGCTGGGACTTCACTTGAAGTCGACCGGTTGGGTCGTCTTCCAATTCGCCGTTGCCAATTTCTTGGCTTTGCCATCGGCGATGATGGGATGAATATCGTTGAGGCGCCCGTGCATGCCGTGCACTTGGAACTTGACGCGTAGTTCAGCCATGCGGTCCCGCTGGAGGGCTTCGTCCTGCTCGTCGTCGAGATCAACGCTGGCGAGGGTCGTGCCCTCATTGGCACAGGTGATGGTGAGCGTGTTTCCGGCATAACTCAACGTCGGTCGGAAGTCCCAATCATCGGGGTGATGCATCCAAACCGAAAGGTCGAGCGACACCGTGTCTCGAAGGGTAACGCGTCCGATTTCTACCGTGTCCACCATCG
>CEUM01009198.1_pt1 | contig 10145 bp, 10 predicted proteins | sample 356421 | NCBI WGS metagenome assembly CEUM01 (sample SAMEA2622716, study PRJEB7988) | marine metagenome | biome: marine biome (ENVO:00000447); feature: surface water layer (ENVO:00002042); material: "saline water (ENVO:00002010), including plankton (ENVO:xxxxxxxx)" | depth 5 m | reverse complement strand
CTCGAAGAAAGAATAGAACATGTCGAGAAGATTTTTGAAGGTAATAAGAATGTTAAAGCCATAGGCTTTACAGGGTTAGTAGTTGATTTGGCTAAAGAGCAAAACTCCAGCATCCTCATAAGAGGATTAAGAGCAGTGTCAGATTTTGAATACGAGTTTCAATTAGCCAATATGAATCGTGCCATGTCTCCTGACTTAGAAAGTGTATTTCTAACCCCAAAGGCTAAATTCTCGTTTTTATCTTCTACCTTAGTCAGAGAAATTGCTTCCATGGGTGGAGAAATTGACTCTTTTGTTGACCCAATTGTGAAGAAAGCGCTTCAGGATAAATTTAGAAACTAATTTGGCATTTTGGACAGAATGCACTAGCCCTCTGACCAATCCTTAAACTTTTGATTCTAGACGAACATTTGTAGCAAGTTTCTCCCTCTCGGCCGTAGACCATTAAACTTTGCTTAAAATATCCAGGCTCATTGTTGCCACTTACAAAGTCTCTCAAGGTTGTCCCTCCTTTCTCAATTGATTTTCTTAATAACTCAACTATTTTGTTTGCAAGCTCCTCATACTTATTTTTGGAGATTCTTCCTGCTCTTGAAGAAGGTCTAATCCCAGACGCAAACAAGGCCTCGCTGGCATAGATATTTCCCACACCAACAACCACATGAGAGTTCATTATGAAATTTTTGATAGGAACTTTTTTTCCCCTCGATAAAGAAAATAAATATTGACCATTAAAATTATTTCCCAGAGGTTCAGGACCTAAATTTTTGAGCAAAAAATGGTCGCTTGGATTATTTGTCCAAAGAAAGCATCCAAACCTTCTTGGATCGCAGTATCTAAGAATGGTTCCATCTTCAAAACAAATATCTATGTGATCATGTTTTCTTAGATTTTGTTCTTCAGTAATACGAAGACTACCAGACATACCTAGATGAATAATTAGAAATTCGTTCGAGCTTTCCAATAAGAGATACTTTCCTCTTCGAGTAATATTATTAAAAGAATTTGATATCAATTTCTTTCTAATTAATTTCTCTGGTACAGGCCACCTTAATGAACTCTGCCTAACGATTATCGAGGATATTTTTAAGTTCAAAATATGAGGTTGAATTCCTCTAAGGGTAGTCTCTACTTCGGGTAGCTCAGGCAAAATTTATAAATAGTTGTTTAAAGTTTAAGGGAGTTTTAATTTAAACATTTATTTTAAATGCTAAAAATTTGTGTATAAAGTAGCACAATAAACTCATTTAAATTTTATTATTTCAGAGGAGATAGTTATGAGTTCAACGAAGCATCTGTTGCATCCTGAATTGCAGGTCATGGCCGAAGCGCCAATCATTACTGAAATTAATGATAATAATTTAAAGATTGTTAGAAAGACCCTGGATGATCAAAGGCCACCTTTAGTGAATCCTGAATCTTACAAAATAAAAAGGGATGAGATCCTAATCTCTCAAGATGAAGGTCCAGATGTCCGTTGTCTGCTTTATGTGCCTGAAAATAAACAAGCATCTAAGCGAGCTGCTTATCTTCATATACACGGCGGTGGATATATTCTCGGTTCACCTGAGGGGTCAGATCTTCAAAATTTAGTTACTGCATCTAAACTTGGGATTGTAATTATTTCTGTAGATTATCGTCTTGCACCAGAAAATCCAATTCCTGCTCCTTTGGATGATTGTTACGCCGCTCTAGCTTGGTTGCACGAAAACTCTGAGAGTCTATCTATTGACAAATCTAGAATTGGCATAGGCGGAGAGAGTGCTGGCGGAGGTTTAGCAGCATCTTTAGCGATCAAAGCTAGAGACTTAGGTCAGTACAATATTTGTTATCAGTCTTTAACTTATCCAATGTTAGACGATACAACTGGGACAGATGAAAATCCAGGAGATCCACTTGTTGGTGAATTTGTTTGGACTAGAGAGTTTAATAAATATGCTTGGAATTGTTATCTTCAGGGCTCTAAAAGAGAGGCTCCTCAAGTGCCCAGCAGACTTGAAAAATTTGATGACCTACCTCCTTCATGGATGTTTACTGTTTCCCTAGATTTATTTAGAGATGAAAATATAAATTATGCGCATGAATTGATGAGAGCAGGTGTCTCCTGTGACTTGGTTGTTTATCCGGGTGCGTGTCATGCATTTCAACAAATAGAAACCTCAGAACTTGCTATAAGGTACCAAGAAGACTTTTTGAATGCTCTGAGGCGTGGCTTGAAAGTATAAAATTTATTTTTTAATTTTTGGATGCGACCAAATCTGAGACCGCTTTGCCTTGAATAAAATCTACAATAATTTTAGCTAATTCTGGTCCAACTTCCTCTTGTACAAAGTGACCTGCTCCGCCTAGAGTTATGATACTTGGATTGGGAATTCTATTTACAAAATCATCTTTCATTCTGATAGTTATTCTTTCTTCACCTCCAAAAGCAATCAAAAAGGGCTTTTCCCATTTTTCGAAGACATTTTTCCAATATTTTTCGTTTTCCTGGAGCTGTGTGGGAATTAGATAGGGCCAAACATGAGCTCCAGCTTTATATTTTCCAGAAGGAAAAGGAGCCTCATAAGCTTTTTTTTCGCCTTCAGAGAGTTTTAATCTGCCAAAGTTTTCTATTATGCCGACGATGTCCATATCTTCAGAATAGTAAGAATGTGCTATCCATTTAGTAAACATTGCAATGCCAGCGGAATCAGAAGGATTTTCTGCATTGAGAGCATCTTGCGCGGATATTTTAAGTTCTTCAAAAGTGATTGGGCCATTCCACCAAACTGTTAGCTCCACTAGGCGTTGAGTAAACCATGCTCGAAGTCCCTCCGCAGCTGGCATACCCGTATTCGATACGACAACTTGAGAAAATCTTTCAGGCATTTCCGCGACTACCCTCAAACCAATAAGTCCTCCCCAATCTTGAGCGAAATGCGTTGCATTCTTTAGGTCTAGCTCAGAGACAAGCTCCTTCATAACTTCAATATGATGTTCATAGCTATAGTCAAATTTAGAAATGAATTTATCCGATTTACCAAAACCGACCATATCCGGGACAATAACTCTGTATCCTGAATCAGTAAATACAGGTATCATTTTTCTAAAGAGATAGCTCCAGGCTGGCTCTCCATGGAAGAGTATTATCGGCTCAGCATCTTTAGGCCCTTCATCTAAATAGTGAATTCTCAACCCGTCTATGGTCATGTAGTTAGGTTTGAAAGGATAATCTTCAAGATTTTCGAATCTTTCATCTGGAGTCCTTATAACTCCATCTCTGAGTTCGCCAGTTGAGCTAAAAGAACTGGTTATGATTAAAGAAAAGAATATTATTGTTCTTACGAATTTATCCACTATCTTGCACTGTAACGATGTTTAGGATAACAATTTAATCCATTTGATTACTTATATTTATCAAATCTTCAGGACTTAAAGTTCCAACAGAAGCTTTGAGCCTCAACATTGAGATAATATATTCATATCTTGAACTAGCATAGTCTCTTTGAGCTTGGAATAACCTCTTTTGAGCATCAAGTAAATCTACTGTGTTCCTGGTTCCTACTTCATATCCAATCTGAGTAGCCTCCAAAGCCGATTCTGCTGATGCTAGAGCTTGTTTTCGTGCCGTAACGTTAGCAACTTGGGTTTGAACACCAAAATGATTAGATCTAATGTCTCTAATTGTTGATCTCTCTGTAAAGATTGCCTGTTCTTTAGATCTGTCATAATTAGCATAAGCTTGTCTTCTAGCTGAGCTTATTGCACCACCGGCATAAAGTGGTAAATTGAATTGGATAGAATATTGTCTTGTATCTTGCTCAATACCGAATAAGGGATTTTGAATGAATCCGCCGAACTTTCCTTGTTTACTAGTACTATTAGATATTCTTCCAACCAGATCAATTTGAGGCAGATGATTGGAGGCTGCAGACCTTGCAGTTGCTTTAGCAGCATCTCTTTGAAGCTTGGCAGATTTCAATTGATAATTATTTTTCAAACCTAAATTCACCCAACTCTCTCTATCTAAGGGATTTGGTAAAGATATTTCAAATTCATCAATTAAAGGAGATAACAATTTCAATTCTCTACCAACAATAGAAGTCAAAGATTCTTGTGCTGAATCAAGTTGAGCTTCTCTAGCAATTCTTGAAACAACAGTTAGATCGTATGCTGCTTGAGTTTCTTGAACCTCGGTAATTGCAGCAAGCCCTACGTCGAACCTTTTTTTAGCAAGGTCTTTTTGCCGACCAATAGCTTTTTCCTCTGCTCTGGCAGCATTTAAACTATCTATAGAATTCAGAACATTGAAGTACGCTGATGCTACCCTGACCATTGTCTCTTGTTGCTGATATGCAAACTCGGCAGCCGCTGCTTCTGATAATGCATTACCTCTTTCAAATTGGAACCATTTATCAAGTCTGAAAATGGGTTGATTCAAATTTGCTAGGTAGGCATAAGAGTTGTAGCCTTCAACGAAAGTTTCTTGAACTCTATATTCATTCCAATTCGTGCCCCCAGAAATGCTTAGAGTAGGTAAAAGTCCAGCAATACCTTGTGCTTTATTTTCTTTTCCAGCTCTAAAAGTTGCCTCAGCTGCTCTCAATAATGGATCATTCTTGAGAGCAAGCTCATATACATCAGCTAAATTTTCTGAGCTTATTGGCCTTGCTACTAGCAAGAAAAAAAGAAAGAAGAGGGAATAAATTTTATACATAAAGCGCATAATCTAAAGGTTAGGTGTATTAGTCTACTATAACACCTCTTAGATTCGCAACAAATTTAATTCTTAGCCTATAATAGTAATTTTAAAGGGGAGATAAAATGACAATACAAGTTGGGGACAAAGTACCTTCTATTAACTTATCAATTATGACTGATTCAGGCCCTAAGCCAGTTACTATCAACGAGCTCTCTACAGACAAAAAGATAGTTTTGTTTGCAGTTCCAGGGGCATTTACCCCTACCTGCAGCGTCCAACATTTACCTGGGTTTCTTGAAAAAAACAAAGAACTAAAAGATAAAGGTGTAGATACTATAGCCTGTGTTTCAGTAAATGATCCCTTTGTTATGAAGGCTTGGGGTGAAGACAGAGGTGTGGGAGAAGACGTCTTGATGCTATCTGATGGAAATGGAGAATTTACCTCCGCCATTGGACTAGAGATGGATGGAAGCGGATTTGGATTAGGGACGAGATCACAAAGATATGCAATGATAATCGATGATGGTGTAGTTTCTGCTCTAAATGTTGAGCCTGGTCCTGGCTTGGACGTCAGTTCCGCAGAAGCAATTCTGGAGCTACTCTGATAATGGCAAAACCAATTTACGATATTGGTCAAATTTGTGAGCTTGATAAATGGGAAACCTTCATAAATGGTCAGCCTTTTGAATTATTTAAGAGGTTAAGAGAAGAGGCGCCAATCTATTGGCATGAAGAAAGCCTTGATTACGAGCCTGGATTTTGGGCACTTACGAAACATGAAGACATTATCAAGGTATCCAAAGATCCGATGACTTTTTCATCTGCAGTTGGAGGCCATTTAATGACAATGGGAGATCCTGAAGTCGTAGATCCAAGTGCTGTAGCTGCTATTATTGGAAATATGATCGGAATGGATCCCCCAGATCATCAAGTTTACCGAAAAATGGTTGCTCCGAGTTTCACTCCGAAGGCAATAAGAAATCTTGAGGAGGATATGAGGAAGAAAATTCAAGAGCTTTTAGAGAATGTAGAAGGGAAAAGTGAATTTAATTTCGTTACCGAAATATCTGAGCAATTACCTTTATGGGTTCTTTGCGAAATGATGGGAATACCCGAATCTGATAGACCAAAAATAAGGGATTTAGTAAACAATCTTACCGATGCCTCAATTCAACAGGATCCTAACAATGCTTTTCAAATATGGGTAAATTATATGGAGCTTTTCAAAATGGGAAGAGACATGATTGAGGAAAGAAGAAAAAAACCAACTGAGGATTTAATGAGTGTAGTTGCTAATACACAAGTTGAAGGAGATGAGTTACCACCAGAACTTTTAGATGGTTTCTTTCTTTTGATGGTAATTGCAGGTAACGAAACGACAAGAAATACTCTAACTGGCGGACTTATGGCGTTGACTGAAAATCCTGAAGAAAGAGAAAAGCTCCTCAAAGATCCTTCCTTAATCGCAAATGCTACCGACGAAATGCTTAGATGGGTCACATCAGTTATTTACTTTAGAAGAACTGCAACTCAAGATACTCAAATAAGAGGCCAGGATATAAAAGCTGGAGATAAGGTTGTTATGTGGTACGGCTCAGGAAATCGAGATGAAGAGGTATTTCCTGATGGGCATTTATTCAGGGTAGATAGAGAAAATGCACGTAAACATTTAGCTTTTGGTGCAGGCGAACATTTATGCCTTGGAAATAGATTAGGCCATATGCAGATAAGAATATTATTTGAAGAACTTTTGGAACGTTATCCTAATATTCATTCGGTTTCAGACCCTATTAGAATTCCTTCTAATTTTTTAGCAGGTATATCTGAATTGAAAGTGAGTATATAAATGATTACTAAAGGCGATGATTTTCCAATACATCAAACTTCTTCTCCTATTGCTGAGGTTGGCTCAGAAAGAAATTTTTATGACAGATATTTCTTTAATGGCTACAACGATGATGGAAGTATTTTTTTCGGAGCTGCATTTTGTGTCTATCCAAACTTGAACGTCAAAGATGCTAGCTTTATCTTTGTTTCAGAGGGTATACAGCACAACTTTAGATATTCTGATGTTCTCGACTATGAACGGATGGAAACCTCAGTTGGCTCTTTCAAGATTGAAATCATAAAACCCCTTAAAGAAATAAGAATCATCCTAAATGATGAAGAAAAAGATATTAATGTTGATATTACTTTTTCAGGGAGATTCGAACCCATGGAAGAACCGAGAATGACCTTAAGAAATGGACCTAGGATTTATATGGATTCAACTCGGATGACTCAACATGGTCATTGGACAGGTAATATAAATTTTAAAAGTCACAATATAAATTTATCTGAAGAAAATTACTTGGGTACTCGCGATAGGTCATGGGGTATAAGACCTGTAGGAACCCAAGACACTCAAATTGTTCCTCCCTTAAAATTGCCTCAGTTTTATTGGTTATGGGCACCAGCAAATTTTGATGATGTTTCGTCTCATTTATATTTTGTTGACGATGAAGAGGGGAGAGCAACCCACAGCCATTGTGTGGAACAGAAAGACAATCAAAGCTCAATTCTGTCGAGCTTAAAAAAAGAAATACATTACTACGAAGGTACAAGACGTATATCGAAGGCAAAATTTTCTGCCATGAAAAGAGATAAAACAGAGGTAGTTTGGTCTTTGAAGCCTAAATATCATATCTATATGTGCGGACTGGGTTATATGCATCCTGAATGGGGACATGGAATGTATCATGGTGAACAAAAATCCTTTTACGACTCCTATGATCTGAGTGAAGATCCTCATGATCCACCATTTCTCCACATTCAAGCTATCTGCCACTTTGAAATGAAAGAAAATGACACAACCACAAAGGGTTTGGGCGTTTTAGAACAACTTTTGATAGGACCACACATCCCGAGCGGATTTGAAAGTTTATTGGATCGGTAAGCAGATGTCGCAGGAGCTATCTTCCTCATTTTTAGATTACTACACAGAATTTTCTGAAAGAGAATATTCTTTAATTTCCTTCGAAAGAGTTTTTGGTGGAGCAAGCAGAGAAACTTACAAAATACATGTTAAAGACAAATCTGAAAATGAAGAGAAGTTGATTCTGAGAATTTCTCAAGATAGCTCGCTAATAGACACAGATCAGAAAACTGAATATTTGGCTTATTCTGCTTTTCAGGATTCAAAAGTGCCTGTTCCAGTCATGATTGATATGTCAGAAGAAGACAACAAATTAGGAGCTTCGTTCATGCTCATGAGGGAGCTTAAGGGAGAGGCAGCTACTCCTTTCACACCTGATGTATATTCTCCTCATGAAGAGGAACTGGGTAATCAGTTTTGGTCCATTTTAGGGAATATTGCAAAGCATGAAATTAATGATGAAATTTTTGAAAACTTCTCGAAAGAAACAAAAAAACCTTTTTGGAAAAATGAGTTGGATAAGTGGAATAAAGTTATTCATGAGGACTCAATAGGAGTTGAACCAATTTTAGAAGCTGGAATAAGGTATTTATATAAAAATCCTCCGAGGGAAAATGACTTCGTATCAATGGTTCACGGAGATTATAGAAGTGGGAATTTCCTTTATTTAGATAATAAGATTACCGGCATTCTTGATTGGGAGATGGCTCATTTAGGAGATCCCTTAGAAGATTTAGGCTGGGCTTTGTCCCCCATATGGAGTTGGCAAGACAAAGATCGTCCTGCTTACTTGGTAAAACGAGAGGACGCACTCACAATATGGAAAGACAGTAGCGGTATAGAAATAAACGAAAGTGATTTGGAATGGTGGGAGTTATTTGCGGCTGTAAAAGGAATGGCGATTTGGATTTCTGCTGGGCATGAATTCAAATCAGGTAAAAACACTGATCCTATTAACTTATTCTCAGCTTGGATTCCTGGAGATATTCATTTAGAAATCATTTTAGATATTTTAGAAAAGAATATATGAAACCAGATATAAACATAGCTCTTCTCAATGCAGCACAAGAAATAATAAATCGGTTTAGTCCTCTTATTGAAGATGAGTATGAGAGATCTCGTCTTGGATCTTGGGGCGCCTTGATTCTAATATCTGCAATGAAATTAAATGATGCCAGCTCATCTCTCAGGAAGGAAAATATGGATATAGTTGATTGGTTAAATAAATATTCAAATATTGATGAAAAAGATCTCGATACGCTTTCATCCTTTAATGGAAAGAGCCTAGACCAATATGATGAGGACAATCAAAAACTAAGAGCTTTGTTAAATTCAGAAATAGAAAAATTAGAGATGCTTCATGATAAAGATTCGCTCAAGCAGAGTATTAATTTGATGAGGTCTATGCATAAAAGAAGAAGTGTTAGTGACCTTATTGGTCTCTTACAACAATCTGAAAACTAGATAATTGGACCTACTATTTCTATTTGGAATAATGTTATTCAAAATCAAATAAGGATTTAATATTCACTCTTCTAGAAAAGAAAATCCTACGATTCCAATTCCATTTTCACCTCTGATTGAGTAGAGAAGATAATGTTTATCACCATCAATAAATACGGCCGGATCTCTCAGCTGATTTACTGGCGTATTAATCGCACTAGCAACTGACTTATATTTTGGTAAAAAGGCGCCTTCCCATTCTCTCTCTGGTTTTAAGATTTCTACTGGTGTATGAGTTTTCCATTCGGAAATGGGTAGTTTTAAATTTATTCTTGTTAACAAGATTCTCTCAGGAGCATCACCTTTTCTAGTAAAGAATATCAATAATTCGTCATTTCTTACCAATAGAGCACTATGCCTCGTATTTTCTTCCATCACTTGATTCACAATTGTAAAGTTATCTATATCTGTCGTGCCCTTGTAAATTATTCCAGGCATAGATAATGCAAAATTTTCTTCCTTGTATGTAAACCTGCGAAAGTAGGGCCATCCGACAATTTTTTCCTTCGCTTTGAAATTAATGCCATCAATTGATGTGGCGACTCTGGTTTTTTGAAGTCCAAACTCGTCTAGTCCGTGATAATACATCACTAATCTTTTATTCAAGTTGTCTACATGCACATCTGGTGAGGCTATATGGGGATAAGTTAAATCATCAATTTCCTCTGGCACATAATCGATTAGATCTTCGTGGACTCTTCTTTTTCTCAGCTTTTTTAAGTCAAAGGTCTTAGGGAGGTTAGGTTTTTTAACCAAAAAAAGAGAGTCTTTGAGTTTAAGCGTTCCTCCAATGAGAATTTTCCATGGTCCTTGAAGTTCATCGGCATAAGCGAGTTTAATTTGATCTCCCTTATGGTCAGCAAAATAAAGATAGTATTTTCCTAGTGGGTTTTTCAACCAAGAAGGTGTTTTTATAAGAGATGGGCCTTGGATATTTGATCCTATTTCATCTTCTAAAAACGGGTATATTATTGGCTCATCAATAAAACGAGTTATTTTAATTTTCAATTTTTATTCCTCTCTTAAGCAACATAACATTTACTAACA
>CEUM01128885.1_pt1 | contig 10153 bp, 4 predicted proteins | sample 356421 | NCBI WGS metagenome assembly CEUM01 (sample SAMEA2622716, study PRJEB7988) | marine metagenome | biome: marine biome (ENVO:00000447); feature: surface water layer (ENVO:00002042); material: "saline water (ENVO:00002010), including plankton (ENVO:xxxxxxxx)" | depth 5 m | reverse complement strand
ATATACTGCAGGTGCCATTACCAGTTTAATACCAGGCATGCAAGGTGTATCAGGTGTTTTAAGTGTTTCTGCTATGGGACAATCTATACATTCAGATTTGAAGAGAGATGCTAAGAAAAACGGTATTGATGTTGAAGGTAATGGTGTTGAAATAAGTGGTATGCAAAATAATAATTTCAATAACCTTGGACCAACTGTTAAACCACCAGTTAACGTAAATGTGGTTCAAGCTGGGGAGCAACGAAATTCTAACGGGGCAATGATTGCTGATGCAGGTAATAATGTGCCTGATCTTAATTCATCAAATCGTGAGAATTTATATGATAACTTTGCAATATCAACCTATAACGCATACTCAGCATAATGGCAGTAGCATTATTACCACAAGGAAAAAAGTCTCCCATAGATTCTATGAGGTCTAAGTTTCGTGGTTTAAAAAGTAATATTAAAACAATGACTAAAACTGTTATTGGAATAAAAGTAGCGTTGCAAAAAGAAAATGAATTAAAAAAGAAACGTTTAGAGAATCTTAAAGAAACTAGAATAAAAGAAAAAGAACTAAGACAAAAAGAAGCAGAAGAAGCAAGATTAGAAAAACCTAATTTCTCATCATTTTCTAATATTAAAGAATCTATTGTAAAAACTGGTAAAAGTCTTTTTGGTAATGTATTCAAAATAATTGGACTTTTTGCGGGTGCTTGGTTATTTGAAAATTTTGATAGTATTAAAGATACAGTTGAAAATGCAATAAAAAAAATTCAAGATGTTTGGACGAGAATAGGAGATTTTGTTACGGGAACTGTTGATACTGTAAAAGGTATAGCTAAAACAGTTCTTGCATTTGGAAAAAATATATTAGAATTTGATTTTGAAGATAGTACAGGAAGATTAAAAGAAGCATTTTCTGAGGTAGAATTAGGTTGGAAAAAGATGAGTAATGCTATTACTGGTGCAGAAGACGCTTTTGAAAATCCAGAAAAAGAGAAAAAAATTGATGAGCAATTTGAATCGGAAGAGAAAAATAACAAAAATGGTGACACTGATGAAACTGATGACACTGATAATACTGGAGAAGTAAATCTTGGTCAGCAGAGCACTAGTGAAAAAGTTGATCCATTAATTGTATTAGAAGATAATAGATCTCTTGTTCCTTTTGGATTTTATGATATAATTAAAAAAGAAATTGAAAAAAATCCTTCAGAGTATGATACTAGAGAGAAGATTAATCGTGCTCTTGGAGAATTTGTAGATCCTAGTGAAATTAAATATAGAAAAAACTATTCAAGCACAAGTAACACTCAAAAATTAGAAGAAGAACAAAATAATATGGTGGGAAAGGTTAATCAACAGGTTAATAATGCAGAGCAAAAGTTAAAAAACGATAAATTAACATTTGAAGGAAGAAATAATCTCAATCTTCAAAACATAACTCCTGTGAATATTGCAGAAACAATAACTGTAGTTGCTCCACTACGACCACAAAGATCAGATTATGCAAATACAAGGTCTGGTGCTAATCAATTTGCATTGGATTTGAGGAAGTATAATAGTGGTGACGATTACAAGATACTTAGAGAGAAAGAAGCATTGGAGGTACTTACTTAAGAATTATGTCAGCAACTAATCAGTGTATAATAGAAGAATTTTTAATACATTCGGACAGACGAAAGGAAGGCGAAAAACCTTTTGATTTGACTCCGTTTATTGCTGCTATTGATTATTATGAAGATATATTTTCCCCTTGTGTTACTTTAAAGGTATTGGTAATTAATGAAGCTCAAGTTGTTACAGAAGATGAGGATGATACAGAAAGTACAGATGATAAACTAAAAGCACTTTATCAAGGTTTACCTATTAGAGGTGGAGAAATATGTAGGATAAAAATTGGAGCAAATGTTGAGACTAACATTCCATTAGATTTTTCTGAAAAAGCACAAGATTACCTTTATGTAACTGGTGTTTCCAATGTTGTTAGAGATGCTAAAAGAGAAATGTTCACTCTTAATTTAACTTCTAGGGAAGCAATAGTTAATGAAACTGTTAGATGTTTCAAAAAATATTCCCCAGACCAGAATATTGGTGCTACTGTTGAAAATATATTAACAGATACTCTTGGTGTAGATAAAGATCGTTTTGAGGTCGAATTGGCAGCAAATTCATATGGATTTATTGGAAATTTAAAAAAACCATTCCCTACAATAGTATGGTTAGCAAAGAAATCTGTTTCTCTTGCAACAGGTGGAGGAAGTGCGGGATTTTTATTTTACCAAACTAAGAGTGGTTATAAATTTAAATCTGTTGATACTTTGATGAGACAAGAAACTTATAGAGTTACAGATGAATCTGGTGACAAACTAAAAGCACCACCATTTTACTATGGAGAAGCAACACAAGGATTTGATTCTGAGGATAGACCCGTAAACACTGATTTTAAAATATTGAAATTTTCTATACAGCAAAATAATGATATTGTTAAAAATTTAAAACTAGGAACTTACTCAAGTACTGGTATGTATTTTAATCCCTATAACTTTGAATTTGAGACACTCCAATATAAAAGAAAGGATGAGATAAAAAAAGATAACATGTCTTTAATGGGTTCCGAAGATCCTACTAAGTATCCACTAAAACTTGATCCTGATAATAAAACAGGTTCCGATGATACTATCGAAGATACTGCAACCAGATCACTGACTGGAGTGCTTGATATTGGAGTATTAGCAAGGGGAGATACAAATCATCTTAAAAAATCTAATCCATTGAAATTTCAAATGCAATCTGTTACAAGATATAATACATTATTTACAAATGTGTTAGATATAACAATTCCTCTAAATTCAAATTTAGAAGCAGGAATGTGCATAGAGTGTGAGTTTCCTCCAATGACCACATCAGCATCAGTAGGAGATGCCATAGATAGTAAACAATCTGGTGTTTATATAATCAAAGAATTATGTCATCATTATGATATAGAAAAATCGTATACAGTTATGAAAGTTCTGAAAGATTTTGCAGGAGATAATCCTGATAGGGAACAACAACAGGTGCAGGATGTGGATTAATGGATGATTCAAATAACATAAAAACAAATTTTCTTGGAAAAGATGGCTTTAGGTGGTGGATAGGGCAAGTTCCTCCAGCTCCTAATCATAAAGTAAATTTCAACATTAACAAAAACTGGGGTCTTAAGAGAAGAGTCAGGATAATGGGTTATCATCCTGATGAGAAAAAGTTACCAGATGTAGATTTACCTTTGGCAATCGTATTATTACCTCCAACTGCGGGAACAGGAGCAAAGAATCAGGCACAGTCAATACATATTGAACCTGGAGAAATTGTATTAGGATTTTTCTTAGATGGAGATGATGCTCAAGTTCCTGCAATCATTGCAAGTTTTGGTAGAACAAAAGCATCCAGTGATGCATTTGCAGCTTATAGCGGTGCGTTTAAACCATTTACAGGTTACACTGATGAAATACCAAAAGAGAAATATGATCAGAACAAGGCTATCAAAGTAGATGAATCATTTGAAGAAACATCATTTAGTCAAGCAAGTCCAATCAATACAGATGCTGAAAATGCGGAGGGTAGAGAGACTGTAACCATAAGTAATAACATTGGTAAGACGGTTACTGTTCCTAGTGCCTGTAAAGATTCAAGTACAAATAAAGTGACAGCGGCTGTTAATAATTTTGTAAAAGATTTCAAAAAACTTTCAGAGATGGGAGAAGGACAAGTTGGAAAAATAGATCAATTAATAAAAGATACAAGTAAAACCATAACAACAGGAGTTAATGGTTTAGTTGGAGATATTAGTGAGAATGTTGTTGAAGAATTAACAGGACAGGTGAAACAAGGTTTGCAAGTATTATATAAAGGTGTTTTTAATAATGTATTAGCAGTATCAGGTAATCCTGTAGCAGCACATCTTGCAGGTGTAGCATCACAGAAAGCTATGGTTAGTCCAGTTGGTGCTATTCAAAGAGATCTTGAATGTATGGTCGGTAATGTTGCAAAAGGTTTAGCATCATCAACTGAAAAGATGTTAGAATCTATGATGGAATCATTTGATGATGTTCTTGGGTTTCCACAATGTATGGCAGATCAATTCACAGGAGCACTTTTAAATAATATAGTTGATAGTATTGGAGATACTCTAGCAGGTCCTCTTGGAAGTATAAGTAAGGTATTGTCTAGTGGATATGATATTTCTTCACAGATTAGAAGTAAAGTAGATATGATTAGTGGTGTAGGTTCATTGTTTGATTGTGGTGCAAGTATTGATAAGTGTACTGGTATAAGTGGAGCGTTTAAGATAGGTGGAGGTATTGCTAATTCTGCATTAAGTGGTTTAGATGATGTATTAGATGCTGCAAACAGTTTTGTACAAACAGCAGAAGGTCTTGAAAGTTCATTAGATTTGGGTTTAGATATTCCTAATTTTAATAAAGACTTCAGTGATCCTCTTGGAAAATGTTTTGGAGGAAAGAAAACAGGTTGTGGTAAACCAAAGGTTAGAATATTTGGTGGTAATGGATTTGGAGCTGCAGGAGAAGCTATAATGGGAAACTTAAGTGGTGAATTAGGTCTTCCAGACACTACTGCTAGTCTTATTGGTCTAAGAGTTACCAGTCCTGGTATTAAATATGAATTTCCTCCTTTTGTTGAAATTGTAGATGAATGTGATCAAGGATATGGTGCAATTGGTAGAGCATTAATTAAAAATGGTGAAGTTGTAGGTCTTTATGTTGTATCTGAAGGAGAAGGATATCCACCAGGAGAAATAGAAGATTTTGGTGTCGTTGATACAGTAGTGGATAACGCAGGTTTAGGATATTCAGAAAATGATACAGCAACAGATCAGTTTGGAAACCAATATCAACTTGTTGTTGATAAGGGAAGTATTGTTTCTGTTAAACCACTAAATATCAATATAACTACTCTTCTACCGCAAATTACAATTAAGAGTGATACTGGAAGTGGTGCATTAATTAGACCAGTTTTAGGACCTCCAAAACCAACAGGAGAAGTAAAACAGGTTATTGATTGTATTGATCCAGAAGAGAATAATTTGGTTGGTTATGTAAAAGGACTACCATATTACGGTCCTTATCATGTTCATCCAACAAGGGGTGTGAAAATGGTTGGTATTGCACATACAACTACACCTCATGAAATCATATATGATACTCCAGAACAAAGTTTTGGATCAAGAGTTAGTTTTGCGTCTACAATGACAGTATCTCAAACATCTATGCAGACAAATGTTCCCGACACCACAGTACAAACTACTTCAAGTAGCACTACAACAACTACAACCACTACTACAACATCTGGAACAACTTCTGGATCTACAACGTCCTCAACACCTAGTTCATCATCTCCACCAAGCAGTTCAGGAGGTTACGGGTCAAGTTCGTCATCAAGTTCGTCATCAAGTTCAAGTAGCAGTTCCTCAAGTTCAAGCAGTAGTTCATCAAGTTCAAGCAGTAGTTCATCAGGCGGTGATTCTGGTGGCAGTGGTTCTTCTGGTTCTGGCGGGTCTTCGGGATCAGGTGGGGGTGGATCGTCAGGCGGTGGCGGTGGATATGGAGGAGGATACTAATGTCTGAAAGACCAATTGAGACACAAAATTGGGATAGACGAAGGTTCATATCTTTGGGTCCAGATTTTAGGATAGATGCAAATAATCCTAAGATGGGAAATAATGGAAACTTATCGTGGTTGATATACGGTGCAAATGATGATGGAGATAAGTCAAGTATGTTCCAATGTAATGATGGAACATTAAGTATTCATAGCGATAGAAAAATAGAGATTGCTGCGGGTGCAAATAATGAAAATGAAAAGGATCAGGATATAACTATAACTTCATTAAAAGGTGGAATTACCATCATAGCAAATGGTAATGGACAGGTTAAAATTAAAGCACCTAATATTCTTATAGATGCAGATAATGATGTTGATATTAAGGGAAAAAATATAAATCTACGTGCAAAAGGTGGAAAGGTAGATATAGGTGGATTAAAGGCTACTGTATCTGCTAAGTTAGGCAATCTTCCTCGATCAATGGGTATAGATTTCGCTAAAAATGCTTTTGCAGGAAGTTTTGTTGGTCCTGATTTCTTGGCAGATAAGTTGGGTGGAGCGTTACCAGAAATTGCTAACTCAGCAAATACCTTTGCAGGTAAATTTGAATCTCAAATAGCAGATCTTGATATAGCAGGTAACTTAGATAAGATTGATACAAATGCACTTCAAGATCAACTAAAAGGACAACTTGATTCTAGTCAGATAAAGAATCTATTTGGAGGTCTTGGATAAGTGGAAGAAGAACAGAAAGATCTGACCATAATTGGAAAACCAACCATCCAGAATGAGGATGCAAAGTTTTATAAGGATGTTTATGTTTTTGGTAAATTATATTATGATTTTGATGGGGATGATAATCAATTTGGAGACCTTAATGTAATAGGTAATGCTATTTTTAATGGTATTAGTACATTCAAAGGTGCAGTAAATTTTGATCAGGAATTAGAAGAATTACAGGTAGGAATATTAACTGTTACTGATGTTTTTAGAGTTGGTGGTGCAGACGGAAATCCAGAGGGTGCAAGTTTAATAATAAAAGAGAGCGATGGTAGATTAGGCTTAGGAACATTAAATCCAACAAGAAGATTAGATGTTGTTGGCGATATGAGATTGAGTGCCAACCTATATGACTCAACTAACAATCCTGGTGTTTTAGGAGCATTCCTAACAAAAGATGCTCAAGGTGTAAAATGGGTAGAATTTGAACCCTCATTCAGTGAAGGTATCTTTGTTTACAATGAAGAGACTCTTGTAGGTACTTCATCATTCCGTGGTTTAAATTTGATTACCAGTGGTGGTGGATCTCTAAAAGAATTAGTGGAGGGTTCTGTAAACCCAAATAACCCTAATATTGCAGATATTGCGATTAGAACCTTTTGGGAAAAGAGACCTGCGGGACTTGTAACTAACTCCTATATTGGTATTGGAAATACACTACCAGAAAATCATCTTCATGTTACAGGTATATCCAGATTCCAAGGAGATATTATTGTATTAGGTTTCTCCAGTTTCTTCCAAAGAGCAGAATTTACTGATGGATTTTTTGCAACAGGAGCAGGTTCCACTGTAGATTCTCAATTCAAAGTAACAGGTATAACAACTATAGATAATGATTTTAGTGTAACTGGATCAGGAAATGCATTATTTGAAAATGTAGTAACAGTTGAAGGAAACACTCAACTTGAGGAACAATTATTTGTAGGATCTGGATCTACTTTAAGTGGATCTTTAAGAGTCGTAGGTGTATCTACATTTGAAAAAAATATTGTTGTTGGTAAAGGTGCATCAATTACAGAAAATATACAAGTTGGAACTTCAGCAACTGTATTGGGTACAATGGAAGTTGGTGCTGCTGCAACTTTCAAAGATAAGTTAACAGTAGAAGATGATGTAACATTAGAAAAATTACTTGACGTTTCAGGTGCAACCACTCTTCAAAATACTCTAACAGTTGCAAACAATACAACTCTTCAAAATCAATTGAATGTTATTAATGATGTTGATTTTGATTCTGCATTAAATGTAGATGGAGACTCAACTCTTGAAGGAACATTAAAAGTTGGTCCTAATGGAACAGTAATTACAACTACTGGTATAGGATCAGTTGGTTTTGGAACAAATGCTCCGAAGAGAGATATTGAATTTAACAATAAAGATGTATTCTTTAATCAAGGTGCAGTATACGATTCTGATGATAACGTAGGATTCAATTCATTTACAACTGCTGAAAATGTAAGAGTTCCTAAATCAGTTTTTGCATCAGTGGGTGTTGGTACAACTGGATTGATAGCACCTAGATTTTATGACGCAGCTGCATTGCTTAGACAGAATGCGGATTTCATTGCTGCGGAGTCAGTTGGATTCATTACTAGCACCGAATATTTAAATCCTAGTTTCTCTTTGACAACTTCTAATTATAGAAACTGTAGAGATGATATTAAATCAATTTTATATTCTGTTGCAAATGATATAACAAAAGGTGGTAATTCACAGAGTGTTGGTGCAGGATTATCTTATTATAATGGGAATACTTTATTGCATATCACTGGTACAGATGATAGTGGTTATTCAATTAAAGATGCAACTGTAACAGCAGTTGATTATGCTTCTAAGGTTGCAAAATATGTTATTAATAATGCTCCGTATCCAAGATCATATCAGATTGATGCAATCGATACCGAGTATGCTGCATCTTCAAGATTGATTGAACTCAATAAGGATTTTATTGCTACAGAGACAGTAGATAGAATATTAGCAACATATCCTTCTCATAATATTACTGGTGGATCTCAAGCTTGTGTTGATGATGTTAAACAAGTATTAGATGCGATTATGTATAATCTATCATTTGATGGTAATGATAGAGTTTATGACGCTACAAGATATTATGTTGATGGTAGATTTGTAGCAGGAGAGGAGACAGAAGTATTATACGGATACAACCAAATGCTTGCGGTTGTAAATGATGTTATAAGAAATAATACTGTTGCAAAAGTATCTGGTACACTGAATACATTTACTCAAATTACAACAGGATCTGCTGTATCCCGTGTTGCTCAAGTTGCATCTGTAACATCATTAGTCGGTATTGTAACTGTTGGTGTAGGACTTACAAGATTACCAGATACTAGAACAGATTCATATGCGTTATTCTCTGCACAAGTAATTGATCAAACAGTATTACCAGATTCTGCTAGGAATAGTAATCATGATCCAGAGGGATGTGCAAATGTATATTCTGCAATTAATACTCTTGTTGGTATTACTAGCACAATTATTGGAATAGGTACTACGGGTGCACCAACAATAACCTTCCCAGATAGTAAAGTAGTTTGGGCACCAAGAGGTGGAGATTCTAAAAATATAATTTATGTCTCTAAGTTTGGAAATGACGCTAATAGTGGTAGAACAGAGGGAGATGCAAAATTAACTATTGGTGGTGCAGCTGCTGTTGCACAGCAAGGAGATACAATTTATGTAAGATCTGGTGTGTACTCAGAAAATAATCCAATTGGTTTAAGAACTGATGTTAGTATAACTGGACAAGATCTTCGTTTAGTTACAATATATCCACAAAATGATGATGATATCTTCTATGTTAGAAGAGGATGTCTTGTTGAAAACTTAAACTTTGCATACAGTCAAGATCCATTAGATAATTTGGCACCAATAAAAATTACTGGTGGTTGTGTGGCATTCCCTCCTCCTGCAGGAGTTGGTAGTGCAAGATCAGGATGTTTAGATATTGGTCCTGCTAATGAAGGTCCTAGTGGTAGATGGAGATCTCCTTATATTAGAAACTGTACAAACTTTATTACTGATAGTATTGGTATGAAGATTGATGGAGATCATGTCGGTTCAGCATTTACTGGAGCAGTAAATCCAGGACAAGATTTGAAATCTATGGTTTGCGACTCATTTACTCAGTATAATGAAAATGGTATTGGTGTTTCGATTACTAATAATGCATACGCACAGTTAGTTTCTATATTCACTATCAATAGCGACATTGCTATATTCTGTAATACTGGGGGATCTTGTGATTTAACAAACTCAAACTCTTCCTTTGGTAACTTTGGATTAGTTGCTGATGGTGTTGGTAGAATTGATTTTACTGGCATAACGACAGTAGCAACAGTCGGAGGAGATTCTGATACAACAACCCTAACAGGAGTTGCAGATACTATAGGTAATTATAGAAGACCATATAACGGACAAGCATTATACTTTAAAATAAATCTTGATGATTATGATGATACAACTGCTAGTGGTATTATTACTGCACCGTTGCGTTCTTTGAGAAAAATTAATATATTAAATGGTGGTAGTGGATATAGTCAAGCAGCACCACCTGCAGTTACAATCTCATCACCTGGCGGACCTGAAGGAATTTCTGCTGAAGGTAGTGCGAATGTTAGTGTCGCAGGAACTATTACTTCAATTGATGTTACTAATGAAGGTAGAAACTACTTACCTAATGAAGAATTAGTAATCTCAATCGGTGGTGGTGGAGGAGGAATAGCAACTGCTGTAACAGAACCAATATACTTTACTGTTGCTG
>CEUM01032222.1_pt1 | contig 10156 bp, 2 predicted proteins | sample 356421 | NCBI WGS metagenome assembly CEUM01 (sample SAMEA2622716, study PRJEB7988) | marine metagenome | biome: marine biome (ENVO:00000447); feature: surface water layer (ENVO:00002042); material: "saline water (ENVO:00002010), including plankton (ENVO:xxxxxxxx)" | depth 5 m | reverse complement strand
GTATTAGCTCTTGCTAATAAAGAGCAAAGAGGTTATATTACACCACAAGAATATAACTTACTTGCCAATCAGGCTCAAATGGCGATATTTGAGTCTTATTTTTATCATAAAAACGCTAGAGAAGTAGCCGACGCTAGTAAGTCTAACGAAGTAGACGAAAGCAATATTAGTCAACTAATAGATGTGAAGCTTAGACCTTTTTCTAGAGTTTTAAGTTTAAATGACAACGCTACGGTTTATCCAACAACAATAACAGTAAGTGGCGTGGCATACCCTGTGTTTCAAACGGGTAGAGTTTTTCACGGCGGTGATGTTGCTCAAAAAGTATCGTTAAATGAACTTGAGCAATATCGTAGATCAATAAGACACTCGTTAAGCGCTGACTCACCTATATACGCTGACAGTCCCGTAGATGGTGATGACGTTATTGTATTTAATGGCGGTGCTGTAGTAACAGGTAGTGTTGATGTTGAATGCTTTAGAGTGCCAGTACCAGCTAACTGGGCATACGTAGTAGTTAACGGTAAAGCGCTTTATAATAGTTTTGCAGCAACAGACTTTGAGCTACACCGATCAGAAGAAGATACTTTAGTAACTAAGATATTAGAATTAGCAGGTATTGTTATGAATAAACCAGCGTTATCAAGTACTATTGCTCAAGTAACTCAAGCAGAACAACAATTTCAAACTCAATAATCAATGGGAGTAATAAAATCTACAGCAACAACATCTGGTGGATACTTCGCTTCAGACGGAGTAAACGACGATTATGTATATGGCGACTATAGGTACATACCATTAAACGAGATTATAGATTCGTTTAGAGCTACATACGTTGGTAATGGCAAGTTGTGTGAAAACGTTGTTCAACAAGATATAACGTTTCACGCTATAAGAGCTTTACAAGAATTAAGCTATGATACGTTGAGGTCTACTAAAGATTGGGAGGTTACAGTGCCATCTACGCTAGTATTAGTAATGCCAATTGATTTCATCAACTATATTAAATTATCTTGGAGCGATAGTAATGGTATAGAGAGAATTATATACCCAACAAACAAAACATCTAACGCGAGAGTACCTTTGTTAGGAACAACATATGGTGGTTTTATAACCAGTAATGATGGAGATGCTGACTATGCAGCTCCCGACAATAACAACAACTTTGAATCTGCAACAAACGCTGCGTTTAAGTCTCAAACAGCGAGTGATATAGGCAGCATAGATGCTGATGAAATAAATGACCAATATGGAGATTTAGTTGGTGGTAGATATGGACTTGATCCGCAGCACGCTCAAGCTAATGGAACTTTCTTTATAGACGAAGATACAGGTAAGTTTCACTTTAGTTCTAATCTAGCTGGTAAAACTGTAGTGCTTAGATATTTAAGTGATGGTATATCGTCTACAGCTGCCAGCGGTATTGATCTTACTACAAGCCTTGTTCCAAAGTTAGCTGAAGAAGCTATATATAAGCACATACTATATGGGGTGCTGTCTGCTAGAAAAGATACTGCTCCAGGAACTTTGCAAATGATAAAGAAAGAAAGGTTTGCAGAAACTAGAAAAGCTAAGCTTAGGCTTTCAAATATTAAGCTAGAGGAATTAACTCAAGTACTTAGAGGTAAATCTAAAATAATTAAACATTAATACATGCCAGAGTTAAAGCACGCATTTGGTGCTGGCCGTATGAACAAAGACAAAGATGAACGTCTTGTTCCTAACGGCGAGTATAGAGATGCTAAAAATATAGAGATATCTACATCTGAAGGCTCTAACACAGGAGTGGTTCAAACGTTACTTGGTAATACTAAGCGCGATTCAATGCAAGCATTTAGTTTATATCCAAACGGCGTAAGCCCTACAGCGTATTACGATCTTCAGAACATAGATGGAGGTAACCAATTAGCTACTAACTCAGCTACTTGTGTAGGTACAATAGCTGCTTCTGATAGAGATAAAATATATTACTTTGTTCACAGTGCTCAAAATATTCAACCAACATCTACTACTGAACTAGATATTCATAAAGACTATATAGTAGAGTATGACACTGTTTCTCAAGGTGTAAAATACGTTTTTGTAGATATAAGCAAAGTTAACACTACTACTTCTGGCAGTTCTTCACAAGGTACTACTTTTTCAGTAACAGCAGGTGCTGGCGTTACTACTAATCAAACAGGCATAAGAATCGGTATGCAAGTCGTTATAGGTACAACTATTATACCTGAAGATAACGTAAGAGTAACTAACATAGCATATGTAGGTAGTAACTGGCAAATAACGGTAGATCAAACTATAGGCCCGTTAACAGGTGGAGTTGCGGTCGAGTTTATAGCTTCACCAGTACTAAACTTTACTAGAGATAATTTAATTACAGGTATTAATATACTTGATGATTTTATATACTGGACAGATAACGAAAACGAGCCTAAAAAAATAAACATACCTAAGTCTATAGCAGGTACTGGAGGCACAGAGTATTTACAAGGTGCTGGTAATGGAGGCGTAGGAACAGGAAGTCCTACTAACGATATATTCCAAGGTGAAAATGCATATTTTCATACTAGATTAGTAATTGACGAAGACACATCTCAAGCTTCTGTTAACATGAGTGTAGCTACTAATCCGGCAGGAAATGAAGTAGTATATGTAGAAGAATCACATATAACTGTTATACGAAGATCTCCTGTTACTAGGTTAGATTTAGATATGTACCGAACTACTACTAATAGAGTAAACCCGGCAACAGGCGTAGCTAATCCAGTGACGTCTGTTTGTACTTTAAATCTTACTACAGAGTCTGGCGAAATAGTTAATACTGAAAACACTTTAGATATAGTACTAGATACCGCATGTGATTTTAGATTAGGTGACGTACTACTTCTAGCTAAAGCAGAACCAAGTGCAATTGATTTTGATCAAACATTTGACGAGAATACTAGATCTATAAGAGGTACTGTTATAAGTACTCCTAACGGAGCTCTTGGTCCAGATTTTATAACTACAGGTAACACTAACGCTCCGTTTGTCATAGATATAGATTCTATATCTGAAGATTTAGACGCAAATGACCAAGAGTTTATAGTAAGATTAGAAGATAGAGATCCTTTATTTGCGTTTAAGTTTCCTAGGTTTTCTTATAGATATAGATATACAGATGGAGAATATTCTACGTTTGCTCCTTTTAGCGAAGTAGCTTTCTTACCTGATAACTTTGATTATCAACCTAAAAAAGGTCACAACTTAGGTATGATAAATCAAATGAAAGGTCTAAGAATAAAGAATTATTTTCCACAGCATGAAGCTATGTTGCAAAACGTAGCTGAGATAGATATACTATATAAAGAAACAAATAATCCTACTGTATATACTGTAAAAACTATTAAGCCAACAGACGGGCATCCTCTATGGCCTGATAATAATTCAAATCCTAATGCTAGAGGCGAGTTTGAGATTACTACAGATATGATACATGCTATAGTTCCTTCAAATCAGCTTATAAGACCGTATGATAACGTGCCTAGAAAAGCTCTTGCTCAAGAAATTACTGCAAATAGAATAGTTTATGGAAACTACTTACAAAATTACACTGTAGATAAAAGCCCTAAATTAAACTTAGCTATTAATTCTTCACAATTAAGTTACGGATCAAATCTTTTTGCTCAGCCTTCAGTAAAAACTATGCGTGACTATCACGTTGGTATAGTATTTAGTGATAAATACGGTAGAGAAACTCCTGTTTTAACTAATAAAGACGCTACTATAAGAGTTCCTAAAACATCTTCTACTAGCCAGAACAGAATATCTGCTTCGTTCACAGAAGATACTGTAATACCTTCTTGGGCAGAGTACTTTTCTTTTTATATAAAAGAAACTTCAGTAGAGTATTATACTTTATCTCAAGACAGATGGTATAATGCATCAGATGGAAATATATGGTTATCTTTCCCATCTTCAGAAAGAAACAAAATAGGTGAAGATGAGTTTTTAATACTTAAAAAAGCTCATGGATCTAATGAAGCTGTTTATGAAAAAGCTAAATATAAAATATTAGCAATTGAAAATGAAGCGCCTGATTTTATTAAAACAAGAAGAATTAGTTTAGGTAAAGTTGTAGATCAAGATGGCAGTACGATAGGTACTTCTGGTTTTGGTTTTCCACTTCCTCAAACCAACAAGGTGGTTATACAAGAGTCAGAATTTGAAGCTCAATTTGGTGATGAGTTATATAAAGAAAGACCAAAAAACTTATACTTAAGAGTTTGGCAAGGCGCTACAAATAGATCTAAGTTTTATTTAGTTACTTCTTTAGCACATTCACAGCCAGTTGATTCAATTGCTGGTAGCCCTTATACAATAACAATAGACGAGGCTTTTGGTGATGACGTTAGTTTTACTAGTACAGAAGGCACTTATAGCACGCAACTTAACGGAGTAGCTATAGAGCTTATTGAATTTAGAGTTATAAATGCTCCTGAGTTTGACGGTAGATTTTTTGTTAAAATATTTAAAGATCAAGCTTTATCAGAGTATGTAGCTCAAGCTTCAGAAGAAGACTATTATATAGAGCAAACTTTTGAGTTAGGTTATATCAATAATAACGCATATTTAAATGCAGGATTGTGGACTCTACCAGCCGGTAGTACGACATTTACACCAAGAGGGTATGAAGGCGTTATACCACAGCAAGCAGTTCACCCTTCAGGTTTATTAAACGTAAACAAAAAATATGGGCAATCTAGTTATATTGTAGGTCCAGATGAGATTGAATACTACACTTCTTTTAATTTTGGTTCTTATTTTATCAGTGCAGCTTATTCAGGCTCTGTAAATAAATACGATCATATTCACGGAGCTCACCATCCAACTGAACACGATTGGAGTGGTTTGGCGAATTTTGGTGGTAATAGCGCTAGCCAATCAGATGGAGGTAGATACATATGGAGTGATGGCAACGAAGATGCAAATGATCAGCAGCTTTTAAGAATGATGAGTGATCCTATGAGAGCTCTTAACGGCTCTGAAGTTAGCGGGGCTGATTATAATACTCACTTTGGTGGCGGTGATAACGTAATGGAAAATTCATATGGTAAAGCTGCAAGACATTTTTGGAATAAAACAAGAAATAAAAGAAGATTTTTTATAGATGCTGCTTCAGCTTTTTCTTGGACTGGAGGTAGGCAAGCTGCACCTGGAAATAGATATCATCATATGAATCTTACAGGTAATACTAATTTCGGTGTCCTTACATTTCCTCCCTTACTAGGTTCTGGAGATGATATTATAGAGGGTGGTTTTGTTGGAATAAGTGACGAGAATAATTTCCCACAAATACCTACTGATGTAGCGCAACGCGCAGTTGTTGCTGGAGATTTAAGTGGATTTATTGAAGCCTTAAAATTTTGTATAGGAAAATGTAACTTTCACGCATACTTAGACGAGGCACATAGGCATAATGCAGACAGCTTCAACCAAATACCTACGTATATGAAAAGTTATTTTACTGAAGGGCATCCAGACTACGCCGAAGCTTATATACCAGAAAATTGGAGTGAAGAAACTTGTTCTAACGCTAAACTATTAGATTACGATACAACAGACAGTAACAGCATAATTAGTAGCAGAAACTTTGCTAGACAACATTACGGAGTGCCAAGTAGAGGCATATGGAAACCTGATGGTTGGGAAGGTTCAGCTATAGATATATCTTGGTGTAGTTGGAGGCAAGAAGAAACTTGGCCAACTGTTTCAAGCGACTATCATATTTCTGCTACTTTAGAGCACAATGCTTCAATTCCTGCTGCAGGAGATCCTATGCCTGCCCAAGAAGCTTGGAATTTTATACAATCTCTTTGTACTTCAGGCGCAAAATTTAGATTTCAAAAAGATCCGGATCAAATTATATATACTGTATTTCCTTATAAATCTCCTTATGTTAGTATTGGTTACGATAATCCTGATTACTACGCGCCTGGAACTACTGAATTCGATGGGCTTTGGGGTATAAGAAATTTTATGACAAGTCAGAACGAACAAGGTTATAATACGGATGAAGGACAGTTTGGAGGAGCTGCAGACTACACGTTTAATGGAGGTAATTATGATCAATATGGTTCTTATAATAGAAGGCAAAGATGGACTATATTAGTAACCCCAGAGATAGGTAGCGGACCTCATGGATATAACCCTATACATGGTACAGACCCTGACGCTATGGATCCTTCTTTAGGTATTACAGATCCAAATTGGAGAAGAGCTTTAAAGCACGATAATAGAGACGCTGACATAATAGAGATAATATCTCCTTTTACTCAATACGGCGCTCATTTCTCTAATTTGCCAGGTGTATGGGAAACAGAACCTAAAGAATCTGTAGAGCTTGATATATACTACGAAGCTAGTAACAAAATACCTATTAAAGTAACAAATAAAACAAATGAAGAGTTTATACCTTTAGGCTCTAAAATAGTGCAAAACACTTGGTATAATGTTACGTATCCTTCTGGCAATACTCTAGGTAGTGTAGAATTTACAGAGAACACTAATAACGAACTTACACTTACTAGCTGGAGCGGTAACACGTTAAATTTTTCAGGATCATTTGAACAGTCATCGCAAACCACAGGTACTATTACTTACAACACTGGAGATACGTTACAAGTTGAACTTCCTGACGGATCATGTACTACGGTTACCCTAGCTCAAGACGTAAACGTAGGAGATAATACTATAACTATAGAAGAAAACTATTTAACTAAAAACTCTACTTTTAAATTAGGCTGGAATAATTGTTGGTGTTTTGGAAATGGAGCAGAGTCAGATAGAATACGTGACGACTTTAATGCACCTCAAATGGATAATGGAGTTAAAGTTTCAGCTACCGTTGCTCAGCCTAGAATACAAGAAGAGCGCAGAAAGTACGGTTTAATATATTCAGGTATATATAACTCTATCGCTGGTGTAAACGAAACAAATCAATTCATAGCTGGTGAATCAATAACTAAAGATATAAATCCAACTAATGGAAGTATACAAGCTCTAAAAGGTAGAGACACTAGATTAATTATGTTCTGCGAAGACAAAGTTCTTAGAGCAGATACTAATAGAGATCTACTATTTAACGCTGACGGTAACTCTCAAGTTGTTTCTAGTAATTCCGTAATAGGTAGCGCTGTAGCTTATAAAGGAGACTATGGAATATCAACCAATCCAGAGTCTTTAGCAGTTACGCCTAATCGTATGTATTTTACAGATGTTATGCGTGGTAAAGTGTTATCATTGTCTACAGAAGGCGTTGCACCGATATCTGATATAGGCATGAAAGATTACTTCGCAGACTTGTTGTCTGCTAACGTATTCAAAGCAATAGGAACTTACGACGCAAGAAAGAGTGAGTATAATATATCTGTAGGCAATAGATTTTATAAAGGCGATAAGTATTATAATAGTTTTACTACAGTATCTTATAGTGAAATATCTAAAGGTTGGGTGAGTTTAAAAACGTTTAGTCAAGACGTAACACCTACAGGATCTACTATAAATTTTGTTAAAGGATTAGAAGCTGGTATAAGCTTGAATAATCAATACTACACTTTCTTTGACGGCCATATATGGCAGCATCACAGCAATGATACTAGAAATAATTTCTATGGTAGTCAAAATACTTCTGATGTAACAGTATTGTTTAATGATCAACCAAGCGATATAAAAAGTTTCAACACTGTAAACTACGAAGGCTCGCAAGCTAGAGTAACTAACTTTGATACAGAAACTTTTGCTGGTTATTATAACAACACAACAGCTAACAACGGTTACCAAACAGGCATAACAACAATTACAGATGGAGAGTATCATAATTTAGGTGACGATATAGCTGGTTGGTCTGTAGAAAATATTATAACGGATCTTCAGTCTTGCGGAACTTTAGAGTTTAAAGATAAAGAAGGTAAATGGTTTGCATTTCCAACAGGTGATACTACTACATTAACAAACTTAGATGAAAAAGAATTTTCAGTACAAGGTTTAGGCCAAGCTTCTATGACTCATGATACACCTGGCTTTGCACATCCTATTACAATAACAGTTAAAGACTCAACAACAAACGCTGCAGGTGATGTAACCTGGAATTAATATATAAACAATGCCTACACAGTATTATACAACTGAACCTACATTGAGCTCTACTGGCGGAACTAATATATCTGGACAAACTGCAGAAATAATTATTAGTAATCAAAATCCAGAAACTCAACTGTCAACTGGTTATTTTATTCAAGCAAAAAATTTTATTATAGGTGGAGCTACAGAAACAAATGGAAGTGGAGTAGCTACGTCAGGTACTAATATATATGAAGGAGGTAATGTAGATACAGGCATATCTAAAGTTACTTTTACAGACCTTGGTGATCCAATTAATTCGCCTGGTCAAAACGATGTTAAAGCTACTATTACGTTTGGAACTGTTTCGCCTGCTGCTGATCAAAGTTTTCATATAGATATTGATGAAAAAACTTCTGATCCTATAACGTTACTTCCTAGTAGAAAAGTTTGTTTTTTCTTAAAAGTTAAATATAATTTACTTTGGACGCATAAATTTTACGTGCCTGTAGGGGATGGATCATCTTGGACAGAAGCTTCAAATCCATATGCTAATATAACAAGAACTTTATTAAACCCAAGTACTTTTGCGACTGATGGTTTTTATAGATATAAATTTGAAGGAGATATAGTCAACTATTCAGAAAATACTGATTATAGCGTTATAAGAGTAGCTTTTTTAAGATCGTTTGATGCATCTACTACAATTGATGCTTTACCTACTAGTCCTGCGCAAGGAGTTCTTAATGCCACGAATTATAATCATATACTTTTAGAAGGTTCTTTTAGCTTAGATGTATCAGGAGAAGCTTCCAGTCCTTATTATAGTAGCGAGTATAATATTGATATGAATGAAGTGTTTTCCTCGTATACTAATTCTGTAGGAAGCCAGATGGTTGCACCTATGGCGTATTGGTATGACATAAGTGTAAATCCTATAGACGAATCTTGGGCTATAGAAGATGATGATATAAAATGCGACATGGGTCATACTATAGAGCTAAACGTTTTTGCTCTTGATCCTCCTGGTCCTTCACCTCTTGACGGCAATCCTATTATAAAAAGCGTGCAAATACCTAATTATTTAGACAATAATTCTGGCTATAGAAGCATAGTAGTGAGAGGCACTCCAGGCGCTGAGTATAAAATAAACCTAATTGAGTCTCAAAATTTAACTAGCGCAACGCCAGCTACTTCTAATGGATATTATAATTTTAGTTCTTTAAATGCTTTTCAAACAGCACAACCTGAAAATCTTTTTACTTTAAGTAGCCGTGGAGTTAACTCTCATCAATTTTTAATACCTAAAATATCTTCTGAAAAAAGATATGACGTTACAGTAACAGGCCATAAAGACACTTCAGTTGATACTAAAGTTAACACTTATTTAAGCAATAATTTTATTAACAAAAAAGCTCCTTATACAATAACTATTAACGCTACGGCTACAACTGGTTTGTTTGATTTAACTGGTAGCGCAGCTTCTTTTGTGATTAAGAAAAGAGCTAGTGCTTCTGGTTATTCTAACGCTATTAGTCATACTACAGTAGAAGCCATTTTAGCTAGTGCTGTTTCAAGTAGTACTAGACTTGAGTTAACTTCTGCACCTACAAACATAGACGTAGGCATGTATGTTATAACTCCTATGGGTGGTACTGGTATACCTCATAAGACAACAGTAACTGATGTTAACAATAACATAATAACAGTTAGTGCTAATTGTACTTTAGCTAGTGGAGCTGAACTAAGATTTGATAGCGACGATAATGGTATATATCCTTTTACTTTAGTATGCCCAGCAGGAGGTAGTGCAGGTAGTTTTAAAAATTTAGCCGCAATAGCAGATGACAACGCATCATATGATCCTGCAGGATCTTTAATAACAGGTTCTGGTATTTTAAATAGCGCTACAACGTCTGGAAGTAGCACTACTGTTCAGTTAGATAACTCTAGAGACATCCAACGAGCTCAAGTTGGTATGTTTTTAGCAAGCGCTGACATATCTACTGCTGATGGTAATTTTGTTGAAATAACAGCTAATCAAGGAGTAGGAGGA
>CEUM01081891.1_pt1 | contig 10168 bp, 6 predicted proteins | sample 356421 | NCBI WGS metagenome assembly CEUM01 (sample SAMEA2622716, study PRJEB7988) | marine metagenome | biome: marine biome (ENVO:00000447); feature: surface water layer (ENVO:00002042); material: "saline water (ENVO:00002010), including plankton (ENVO:xxxxxxxx)" | depth 5 m | reverse complement strand
ATACTAGAGTGAGCTTATACAACGCGGGAAACGCTGACTCGGACTATCCAAACGAACGCCACAACACCGCGCTCGACCGCGCGCGCGCGACGACGGACGCGCGATATCGCACCGGGGGGTGACGTCGCGCGCGCGGCCTCGCGTTCCCTTTTCCCGTCGTCGGGTATCGCGCGCGCGCGAACCGAACCCGCGGCGAGCGGCGACGAACCACCGCGCGGGGTGACGAGGCGCGCGAAGGCTCGCGTCTTCCTCGCATCCGCGCGCGCGACGCGGGACGCTCCGGGCGACATGCGCGATCGCGTGGGGAAGTTTTTATGCGTGGTGCCACCGAAGGCGCTGCGCGTGAACCGAACGAATGGTTCGGCGATGAGAGAAACGGGGACGGATGCGCTGGAGGATGCGCTCAACGCGCTCGAGTTTAACAAGTCGAGCAGCGCGTTGGACGGCGGAGGCGTCGCGATCAGCGTCGGTCCGGGAGTGCAGGCGTTCACCAATAATGAACTGATCGTGTCCTTCGTGGGTCATCTCACGAACGTGGATTACTTGGCGTGGAGACTGTTTTCGGATGAGGGGCGGAGAGGCGATCGGGTGCCGAGCGCGCTCGAGGCGGCGAGACACCTCGTCGGCGGACGGTGCTACGAGGCGGAGTTGGTGTGTCATCTGTACAAGGCGTTCGGAACGAAGGCGTTGCCCAAATTGCGCGGGAAGTTTGCGTTCGTGGTGTTTGATTCCCTGAGCGTGCGAGTGTTCGCGGCGAGGGATATTAGCGGAGAGTACGAGTTGAAGTTTGCTCGAGACGAACACGGGACGGTGATCGTGTCTAATTTCGACGGTGCGAGCGAGCTTTTACCGAGTAAGGGTGAGATGAGTGATCTTCCGCCAGGATGCTACTTGTACGGTCACCGAAGCATCAGTCCGAATCGGTTCGCGAAGACGGTGGCGGAGAAATCTTCAGAGCTCGCCGCCGCCGCCGCCGCCGCGGAGCTCGCGCTTCGCGGCCTCAACGTGAAGCCGCGTCGATCCGTCGACAGGGGCGCGTTTTCGGATAAACCGCGCGCATCGATCGACATCGATCGCGATGAAGTGCTCTGTGAGGATAGAAAGCGAGCGCTGGACGATTTGGACGGCGGCCACGAACACGATTCTCACGACCGAGCGTTGGAGACGGAGGAGAGCGAACCGGGCACGGAGGAGGACCACAGGGCGGCGGAAGTCGTGGCGATCAAGACCGCATCGGCCGCCATGAAACGAATTGAAAGCGGTGTGAACATGACCGGGATGGTGCGCATGGATGGTGCGAACGCGCTCGCGGCAGTCGGTATGGGTTCAGACAAGCTCGCGAGCGATTTCATGTTGCACCGCGTCCCGAGTCGTACGGGCTTGTTGAGCGATATGGTCAAGGTTGCCTCATTCGGTGACCTTAAGAACGCTGGAACCGGTAGTCTCAGCGATCTAACGCGCGCCAATGTGTCATCTCCGAAGAAGGGCGGTTTGAGCAAATCAGACAGACGAAGCTCGTGGACGGATATGACGCTCCTCGTTGCATCGGGCAGAGAAGACACGACGCAGCAAGAATCATAAATCGATGTATGTTATATTGCTAAAAGTACCATTACACTAAACAGATGTCATCACGCGCAGTCGACGTGAGTAATGCCCATGAAGGACAGACTTCCGGAGTTTGTTACCTCCTCGTTTCCGTGTCGGTCACCGCTCACCAGCACCCCGGTGTATCCCGCCGCGCCGCAGTCGACAGACACTGGCCCATCGATCGACTCTGCCTCCAGCATTTTCCCTAACGGGTGTAATCCAACGTTCCCAGGACCGCTGTACGTCCCTGTCTTCACTCGAATTTTGTCCCGGTTCACGTAAAATGCGAAACCTTTGTTGACTGGAACTTTCGAGGCTGTTCCGAATTTCATTGAGCGAAACTGCGTCGCACCTCGAATACCCTCGTCAGGATTGGCCAATTCATAACGTAAATCGTAAGAACGAGGCTCATCCAGCGCCGCTTCGATCGATCGTTGAAGCGTGAGGTAGGGTGCGCTCGGTGTCCCATCGCCGTACGCGTCGGATCCGGATTTCGACACGTAAACGTCGCAATACAGAAAGTTGACGTTCGACTTCACGGCGCTGTATGTTGACCCATCGAGAGTCACTTCGATCGACTTGGTGAGACACGGTCGAATCGTACCCGGGACTTCACCTCCAGAAATCGGTTCGTGGTCTGGCGTGATGCATCGCACCCGATTCATGTTGTCGAAGAAACCATCGACCTCTTTAATGTTGTTGGTGGTACCAGAATCATACAGCCTACACTTGACACCGCTCGCTGCGAAAAATCCACTACCGGTGATTGTTATTTCGGTATTCCCAAAGAAAGGTCCGCGCGCGGGATACGTCGGCTCATCTTGAGGGGTTCGCGCGGAGATCACGTTAGGCTTCCCGTCGTATACTCTGATGAGCCATCGATCGCCGTTTTGATGGTGACTTCCAGACGACGTGAAGCGAATACTTATCCCATTGTTCAGGGCACCGGAAGGTGAAATAGCACCACCCGATACGCCCACCGGTATCGCGCGTCCTGTCTCTACCCACGCCACGTTCGAAGACGTGGCCGTGTGTAACCTCCATCTGAACGTTTCAGAACTCGCCGTCGCGTCATCAATCACGATTTCGTACCACGCGAGGCCACCACCCGTATACGTGCCTTCAATGACTAAATCATTCACGTTCCCAGACGCAGAGGTGTCATCCGCTTGGTCCGCGTGATGTGTGACAGCGTTCGCGTACGCCGTAGCTGCCGTGGCGTCTTTCTTGCCGTCATCTCCGTAAACGGTGCTCGCGGTGTGCGAAGACGAAGTGAGCGCCAGCGCCGTCCCTGTGATGTACGACGTTCCGGATGCGGCGTAGTACAGTGGAGCGTCCCTAAACCCACTCGTGGTGAAGTACGTGAACGTACTACCTAAACCTTCGTCCGGTGGCGTCACGGCGTCGTCACCTGTCGACTGTCCGCCGTAGTATCGTACGCCGTCGTTCGTCACGTACACTGTCACCTGTTTCCCTCCGTGATCTGTGTTTTCGTCGAGGCCGGACACCCATGAAGGAGCGGTGCAACGTATCGTATCGTAGTTCACCCACTCAGCGAGCGCCGTGTTCCCGTTCGCGTTACCCGTTTCAAAGTCCGACGCACTCGAGTCGACGACGACGATCATGCCACCCATGAACGAACCGCTCGAGCCGTGATAAAAAATGTAATTGGGAGTGTCACTGTCCGGAGTGAACGTTATCGTGCCGCTGTCGATTGGGCCCTTGATGACGTTTCCATCGCTCGAGCTTCTTCCCCAATCGGACGGTTCCACCTTGGATATATAAAACGGATGTCCGGACGAAGACACAGAGAATGTGTACGTCACGCCCCGTTTCAGTATGAACGACGGACTCTCCGTTGCCACGTTCCCGTTGATGCGAAGACTCGACACCGTGAAGCCCACAGTGCTCCCACGTCCGTGCCAAGGATGCGACCTCGTTTTCGTCGTCGCGCCAATCGCAAACGACGTCGACGACGATTGGTCCGCCGGCCGCCCGAACCGACACCCGAGGTACGCACCCGGCAGGAAATTCGCATCCGTCGCGCGCGTGCTGTGCGACACCGACGGATTATATATCTCCACCACTGCTCCACCCGACGAATGCCCCGTCGCGTTCACCAGGATCCAATTTCCCGCCGGCGCGCTCGACTTATACGTGAACAACCCGTACGTCCCGTCGTCGTCAGTGTTCAGCGGCGTCGTGCTGTATCCCACGCCGTTATTTGACACCGTCACGTGCGTCACCCCTGCAAATTTCCTCGACGGCGTCACGAACGATATCGTGCCGAAATTGATGAACGTGGCCGGGACGACGTCGGTCTCCGACGTCTGCGTCGCCGCGTCGAAATAACTAAACCGCGCCGACAACCCGGCGTGATTGTGAAATCCACCCCCGTACATCGTCACCGTCGTCCCACCGACGACGTGCCCGGTGTCCGGGGACATGCTTTGTACGTACGGCGGCGGGAGGTACGGCGGCAGGCGCTGCGACGAGACGACGACGGCGAAGAGAAGGCTGACCGAGGCCGCGGCCCAGACGCCGACCGTTGCGCGCGATGCCGACGCGCGCGACGCGTCGCGACGCGCGCGCGGGGTCCGCGCATCACCGCACGCGCGCATGTTTCACCGCGCGCCGCACCGCGTCACGCGCGCGTATCTCCACCGCGCGAATCACGCCCGCGCGCTCGGTTGTGACGTCGTCTCGATGGATGGATGTGGTTGCGCGCCGTCGAGCGAATGTTCGGATGTTCGCGAACGAGGGACGCGCGCGCCGACCGCGCGTCGTCGAAATTCCTAATTTCTTTGTGTGTTAAGTTACTGAACGGTCTACTTGTTGGTCGTTTGTTTGTTTCGAAGCACTTTGAGCGGCGACGTGAGGACGGAGCTATGGTCGGCGTACGCCTCGCTCTGACGAACGGAGATGGCCTCGTCGGAGATGTACTCGGGGAGCTGACCGCTCGCGGCGAGGATGAGACCCATGAAGAGCGGAGACGGTTTGCCCGGACGAGACTTGTACTCGGGGTGGTATTGGCAACCGACCATGAACGGGTGGCCGTCGACTTCGCAAATCTCCATGCGTGTCTGCGTGTCGTCCTTGCCCACAAATTTGCAACCCGCCGCGTCGAGCTGCGGCACCATGTCCGGGTTGACTTCGTATCTATGACGGTGGCGCTCGTCGACGTGCGGAACCTTGCCGTAGAGACGGGAGCTGATGCATTCTTGCGTCTGGAAGATTGTTCGTCTGCTGCCGAGACGCATCGTGCCGCCCATGTGCGTCTTGCTTCCTTCGGGCATAAAGATGACGGCCGGGTTCTTCGTTTCCGGTTCCATCTCCGTCGAGTGCGCGTCCGCCAAGTTGAGCACGTGGCGCGCGTACTCGATGACCATACACTGCATGCCGAGGCAAATGCCGAGGTACGGCACCTTGTTCTCTCTCGCAAACTTGGCCGCGATCATCTTGCCCTCCGTGCCTCTGCCGCCGAAACCACCCGGCACGAGAACGCCTTGCGCCTTTTTTATGGACGCCCAGGCCGCTTCGTACTTTTCGGCGTCTTCTTGCTTGGTCTCTTCCTCCAAGTCGCTCGCCTCGATCCACAACAAATCGAGTTTGCGGTCGCATGCGATGGAGCTGTGAAGCAACGCCTTGGTGACGGACAGGTACGAGTCGCCCAAACCCGTGTACTTGCCGACGAGGGCGATGGTGACGGGCGTGGTAACGTTGTCCCACTTGGTCGCGCGATACGCCCATCTCTCGAGATCGGGCGCTTGGTACGGAATCTGAAGCTGCTTCATGATGTTGCGGAGCGCGTCTTGCTCGAGCATCACCAACGGTACGTGCCAAATGTTACTCACGTCGCACAGGTTGATGATGCACTTCGGGTCGACGTGACAAAACAGGGCGAGCTTGTCCATGACGCTCTGCTCGAGCGGGTGCTTCGATCGGCACGCGAGCATGTGCGGGGACAAACCAGCGGAACGAAGTGCTTGAATCGAGTGTTGCGTCGGCTTGGTTTTCTGTTCGCCCACGGCGCCGACGACGGGCACGAGAGAGACGTGAATCAAGCAAAAGTTATCGGTGCCCACGCGGAACTGAAACTGACGCAACGCCTCGATGAAAGGCATCGATTCAATATCACCCACCGTACCTCCCAACTCGATCACGCACACATCCGGCACACTCTCCGTCCCGTCCACCGGCACGTGCGCCACGCGTTCGATCCAGTCTTGAATCTCGTCGGTGATGTGCGGCACCACCTGCACCGTCTTTCCGAGATACTTACCCTCGCGCTCCTTGGAAATCACGCTCTACGAACACACACGCGCGCGCGACGCGCACGTCACCACTCACGTCAGTCTTACGAATTCACCGCATCACCCACCGCATCACCCACCCACGCACGCGCGCGCTCCATTCATTCATTCATTCGCGCGTCTCGAATTCAAAAACGCCGCCGCGTCCCCGCCGCGCGATCCGCGTCCCCGTCGCCTCGCCTCTCGCACCTGATACACCTTCCCCGTGGTGACGTTATGATCTCTCGTCAGCGACACGTCCACGAACCGCTCGTAATTCCCGAGATCCAAATCGCTCTCCCCTCCGTCGTCCAACACGTACGTCTCCCCGTGTTCGAACGGCGACATCGTCCCCGCGTCGATGTTGATGTACGGGTCGATCTTCACGCTCGTCACCCGTAACCCACTGGCTTTGAGGAGGACACCGATGGAGGAGGCGGTGACGCCCTTCCCCAGACCGCTGACGACGCCTCCGGAGACGACGACGTACTTCATGACGCGCGATTCGCGGTGCGACGCGCGCGCGTCTGTCGCGGCGGCTCGACCGAGAGGCCTCGGCCGCGGGCGTCGGGCGTCGGGCGTCCCGTACGACGTGCGTATCTCGATCTCGGACGTGTGGTACGTAGTACACGTGTGTGTTGATCGAAAGGGAGGGACGCCGTGTGTATACGCCATGTGATGATGATGGGTGTGTATGGGGGTGTACACTTATCCGTACGTCCGACTATTTTTGAAAAGCGCACATCGCGGCCTCTCCCGAGACGGTTGCGTCGGTCGCGCATCCATCCATTCGTCCATTCGTCCGTCGCGTCGCATCGCGTCGCGTCGTCCCGTCCCCTCGTCGTCGTCTTCGGAGGTCTCGGGAGGTCGTCGCCTCGTTCGTGTCGTCGCCGCGCGGAGACGCGACGTCGTCATGACGCGCGCGACGGACGCGACGGATGATGATGATGTCGAGAGGGGAAGCACGACGCGTCCGACGTCGGCGACGCCGAGCGAGGACGACGACGGGGAGACGAGCGCGCGGGCGTCGCGCGAGGAGAGTGGGGACGACGTGCGCGCGCTCGATGACGCGATGGCTGGATTCAGTCTCGGAACGAGCGGGAACGCGCGCGGGACGAGAGGGCGAGGCGCGAGACGCCGACGAGGCGGCGGCGGACGCGCGGCGAGAGAGAGAGACGTCGACGCGAGAGAGAGATCGAGTGAACGAGGGGAGGTGACGTGGGGGGCGTTCGTCGAACGGTTGGGTCGGGAGGGTGGGCGGGAGAGTCCGAAGAAGTTTGAATTGCGGGAGATTCCGGCGAGGACGGAGAGCCCGCGAAGACGCGCGGCGGCGGCGGCGGCGGCGGATGAAGGGACGAGCGATGGGGGGTCGTCGCGCGTCGCTCGGTCTCTGAACGCGTCGTTCGAGAGCGATGGGCCGTCGGAGATGCGCGCGCGGGCGTCGGAAGTGGTGACGACGGGGTCACCGGAACCGATGACGGTGGACTCGCCGAACGATTCAGACGCGAGCGAGGCGTTCGCATTTACGCCTCCGTCCACGACGACTTTTAGCATGGGTCAGTCGAATAAGACGTCGAGTGGGAGCATGAAGAAGAGTGCGTCGTTTCGAGCGCGCGCGCGCGCGATGGTGGCGGAGAACGCGCGGGCGGCGGAGACGACGTCGAACGTCGCCTCGTCGCCGCCGATGGCGTCGCCGAGGCCGAAACAGTTTACGTTTAGCGCGCCGCCGCCGGATAAATCTCACGCACCCCCGACGGTGCGACCGAAACCGGCCGAGACGGATGGCGGTGCGTTCAAGATGGGCTCGGACGATTCGCCCACATCGAGACAAGGTAGGAATTCTAGATACGCGCAGCGCGCGCACAGAGACAGACGGTCCGCCGGCGGCGCCGCGTCAAACGAGACGCCGAAGTTTGCCACGCGCGCCGAGGACGATCTCACCGAGGCCGCGTCGAAAATGACGCTCGATTCACTCGCCCCGCGCGACGCGGAAGAGACCGAAAAGCTTCGTCAAGAGGGAAACGCGCTGTACAGACAAGAGAGATACGCCGAGGCGGACGCGGCGTATAGTCGAGCGCTCTCCGTCTTCGCGTCGGCGCCGAGAACGAACGCCCGAGAGGACGATCAGAATCCTTTGGGCGAATCGATCGACACATTCGTCGGTCGTGAGGCCGCCGTGCTCTTGACGAACAGAGCGGCTGCGAGAATGATGATTCCGGTGGACGGCGCCGACGCCGCGGGCGAGGCGCGCGTTCGCACGCTCAAGGCGTTGGTCGATTGCGAACGCGCTGTTCGCGCGGATGAGACGTATAACCGAGCGCGCGTGCGTTTGGCGACGTGTCACATGAAACTAGCTGATTTCGACGCCGCGTTGGCGTGTTTAGAGGCGGCGCCTGAACCGAACGATGCCGACATCGCCAACGCCGTCGTCGAGGCGCGCGCCGCCAAGGGACATTTAGACAAGGTGCTCGGCGCCGCCGTTGAATTCGCATCCAGCGAACCTGGACTTCCTCGATTGTACAGCGACGCTCGCGCGAGAGAATTGGACGAAAAATGCTCGTCTGTGGTGAAGAGCGTGGCGGCGCTGAGCGGGTATCCATTCCTATCGTCGAACGAAACGTCGGGACGCGCCTACGTCCAAGTCAAGGCGTCGATTCTTCTGGCGTGCGGCGCGTATCAAGAAGCGAGCGCGTTCGTCGCCGAGATCGACGGTTTAGGTCTCTCCGACGAACCGTGGGTGCCCCAGTTCGCGTTCACGGCCATGTTTGGGAGAGGAGATCCGCAGGGTGCCGTCAAATACGCCGAGACGGCGCCCGCCGGGTCGTTGGACGAAGACGTCATCGAGACGGCGCGCGCGATGACGCGAGACAAGGACGAAGGGAACAGAATGTTCAACGCAAACAAGTACACCGACGCCGTCGCGGCGTACACGAAAGCGCTCGATGCCGGTAAATCACCCGTGTCCGCGGCGTATTGTTCCGTCGTGCTCGGAAACAGGGCGGCGGCGTATCAAGGCTTGGACGAAGTGTTGAACGCGTTGGCCGACTGCGGGCGAGCGTTGGCGTTCAATCCGTGGAACATCAAAGCGCTGAGTCGACGCGCGACGTTACACGAAACGGTTCGGTGTTGGGATGAAGCCATCAAGGATCTCAACGCGTACGTCGAGATCGCCGGGAACGAGCAATACGATTTATTCGCCAATCAACTCGAGCGCAAAAACGCTCTCGCCGTCGCGACGGATCGACTCCGAGGCTTGCGCACCAAAAAGGAGACGCAACCCAACGCGCAGATGGACATGTACCGAATTATGGGACTGGGTGCGGTGAAGAGCAGAGCGTCCGAATCCGACATCAAAAAGGCGTATCGCAACTTGGCGCTCAAGTACCATCCCGACAAGGCGAATCGAAACATGCCCGCGTGGACGCCGGCGAACGAGTTACACGACGACGCCGATCGTCTCTTCAAATTGATCGGCGAGACGAACGCGCAACTGAGCGATCCAGCGCTTCGATCGGTGTACGACGAATCCGAGCGCATACGCGCCGTTCGCGACAGGCAGACACAATTCACGAGATCCAACACGTGGTCGGCGCCGTCGAATAAAGATTTTCAATTCGGCCAAGACGTGCACCCGTGGATGTCGCCGCCGGGTCGACGTGCGAAATCCCGCATGAACCGCTCACAATCCGGAAAGAATTATTACTGGAATTTTTGACGCGCGCGACGACGCGACGCGTCACGCGCGCCACCGCTCGCGCGCACGCGCGCCGCATGTAATTCAACGATTCGCCGCGCCGCCGCGAAAACGCGCTCGCCGAGACCGAACCGCCACGATCCACACTCCCCGCCTCGCGTCCTCTCCGCCGACGCGCGCGCGCGCCGCCACCGGGACGCGCATGTCCACCGCCAAGTATTCGGGCATCGCCGTCGCGGCGGCGAATCGAGCGGCGCTCGCGAGACAAGAGGCCGAGGCGGAGCGATTGCGAGCGCCGAAACCCGTCGCGGCGAAGGAAGAGGCGCTGTTGCGACACCTGCGGGCGACGATGACGGCGTCGACTTTGCTCGGCGTGGACGCGCGGGAGAAGAAGGACGAGACGTCGACGAAGGCGGCGCCGGCGGCGGCGCCGGCGAGCGGCGGCGCGAGAGCCGCGAGCGCCGGCTCGGAACCGTCCTCGAGCGGACGAACCGCGCTTCGGGCGCGAGAGGTGACCGAACGCGCGCGTCGTGAGACGGATGCCTCGACTACGCGCGCGATCGAGAAACGTCACATGAGCAAAGCCGAGCGT
>CEUM01127935.1_pt1 | contig 10183 bp, 9 predicted proteins | sample 356421 | NCBI WGS metagenome assembly CEUM01 (sample SAMEA2622716, study PRJEB7988) | marine metagenome | biome: marine biome (ENVO:00000447); feature: surface water layer (ENVO:00002042); material: "saline water (ENVO:00002010), including plankton (ENVO:xxxxxxxx)" | depth 5 m | reverse complement strand
ATTTTTACGACGGACAAATACGTAGATATATTACACAGCTAATTAGATTGTTTAGTAACTTTTCTTACAAAGATGGAGACGGAAAATTAGTGCAAATACCTGTGATGTATGGAGATATAACAAGACAGGTTGGTCATATCATTCGTGATAATTCAGAAAATAAAATTCCTTCTGCTCCTAGAATGGCTGTATATGTCACTGGATTAGAACAGGATAGAACTAGAACAGCTGATCAATCTTACATACATAAAGTTCACATTCGTGAAAGAGCATATGATAGTGCAAACAAAGAATATTTGAACACGCAAGGAAAAAATTTTACTGTTGAAAGAATAATGCCTACTCCATATACGTTGAACGTAAATTTAGATATTTGGAGTACCAATACAGAGCAAAAATTACAAATTATGGAACAGATATTGATGCTGTTTAATCCAAGTTTAGAAATACAAACAACAGACAATTATGTTGATTGGAGTAGTTTATCAGCTGTAGAACTAACAACTATTAATTTTACTAATAGATCTATTCCAATTGGAACTGAATCAGAAATAGATGTAGGCACGTTAGGTTTTACAACACCTATATATTTGAATTTACCAGCCAAAGTGAAAAAATTAGGTGTAATTACAAGTGTTGTAATGAGCATTTTTGATGAAAGTAAAGGCACTATTGAATTAGGTAACACAATACCAGAGCTATCCGCTTATAGTGATAGTGAACCTAATCAACCTAAGATGGACAAACAACTAGATCGCACTGAAAGATCAGGCATCAATATTGGTGTAACCACTTACAAAGACTATGACTTATTAGTAATGGGTACAGAAGCACAGCTTATTGATCGAGGCATAGTTGGTAAGGTACAATGGGATCAAGTCATTGAAGCGTTACCAGGAACCTATAGGGCAGGACTTTCTCAATTACAATTAAAGCGTAAACTTCTTCCAGGAGAAAGTGTTGGTATAAGTGTAAACGGATTTATTACAATCAATGAATTAGATAGATCCAAGTTAACAATTAACTGGGATATGGATACTATTCCTACAAATACAGATCTTACATCACCTAGTGGTAGAAATAACAAAGGTTCAGTAGACTTCATCGTTGATCCTTTGAAGTTCAACCCTGCTACAAACAAGACAGCTGGTTTAAGATTACTGTTACTAGGTGATATAAACACAAGCAGTAATGTAGGCACAGCAGGATATGATGGGCCAGACGCTTGGAAAAATGCTGACAACACAGACTTTGTAGCAGGAGAAAACGATATTGTCGAATGGGATGGCAGTAAATGGTATGTTGTTTTTGACGCCAGCACAGACGATGGTAGCACAACCAAGTACATAACCAACCTAAATACAGGTGTGCAGTATAGATGGACCGGTACAGAATGGATATTATCCTGGGAAGGTGAATATCAAAAGGGTACTTGGCGCCTAGAACTTTAAGATAATTATTTACATGAGTGAAGAAATAGTATGTAGTGGTGCTCTCTTCTATTCTCTAAGTAGCAAGAGATTTTTATTACTACACAGAACACAAAGTAAACAAAAGAATGTTTGGGGATTAGTAGGTGGCACTAATGGTAAGAATGAATCACCTTGGCCTGCACTAAAACGTGAAATTACAGAAGAAATTGGACAGACTTCAGAAATAATCAAAACAATTCCTCTTGAAACATTTGTAAGCACAGATGCAAAGTTTCAATTTCACACATATCTTTGCGTAATAAAAGAAGAATTTATACCAACACTCAATAACGAACATGACGGTTATGCTTGGGTAAGTTTTGGTAAATGGCCAAAACCGTTACACATGGGTTTGCGAAATACATTACAAAATAAAACAAATCAAACAAAACTTAAAACTGTGTTTGATTTGATTGATCTTTTGGAGAAGTAAATGAAAGATATTACGTCAATTACGATAGTAGGTGGAGGGTCAGCGGCCTGGCTTGCCGCGGCTTACATAAGAAATAACATGTGGGACGTTCCCCTTACAGTAATTGACAAGGAAGTAGGCACACCCATAGGTGTAGGTGAAGCAACTGTTTTGACGTTTCCTAGTTTCATGCGTGAGTGTGGATTATCAACAACGGATTGGTTCAAGGAAATAGATGCAACATACAAGTCTGGCATAAACTTTCCTGGTTGGAGAAAGCCTGGAAACACAGTATGGCATCCTTTTTATCTAAACAGATCATACATTGATAAGTCCATTACACATTATGATGTATGGTGTGATCTTGGTAAGCGTGACACATTCCAAGAACAAGCATTACCTAGTTATACAACCAACATGAATAACAAGATTGATATACATCATGCATACACTACTCTTGCTTATCACATAGACTGTGGGAAAATGGTAAAACGTCTACAAGAGCTGTGTCAAAATGACATAACAATAATTAAAAGTGAAGTAGTAAAAGTTGTAAAGGACAACGAAGGATATATAACAGAACTTGAGTTAGCGAATGGGCAAAAACACAAGGGCGACTTTTTCATTGATTGCACAGGATTTGCTTCTATACTAAAAAAACAAGACAGGGTTGAACTGCTTGGAGAGGGACGACTGTTTACAAATACTGCCGTGGCAGGACATGTACCTTATGAAGATGTAGAAAAGGAACGTGTGCCATACGTAAATTGTCCTGCTGTGGATCACGGATGGATATGGAAAATTCCTACACAGTCCCGCATAGGCAGTGGTATGGTATTCAACAGAGATATCACAGATGTAGATACAGCAAAACAATACTTCAGTGACCATTGGAATGGCAGAATAAAGCCAGAAGACATGAAGATAATTGATTGGCATCCATACTACAGCAAGAATTTTTGGGAGAAAAATGTCGTATCAATTGGCCTAAGTGGCGGATTTATTGAGCCATTGGAGAGTACCGGGCTAGCCAGCATGACCGAAGGCGTAAAACATCTGGCAAATCTTATCCCCCAACAATGGTATGACGAAAAAAGAATCAAAGTTTACAACAATTACATGATGGATTGGTACGATGATGCTGTGGATTTCATTAACAGCCACTATGCTGATACGGAATGGGATACAACGTTTTGGAGTTGGGTAAAGAACACACATGTAAAATCTAAAAAGCATCTATACTACGAACGTTGGTTGAAGGACCCAAACAGAAGTTTCTACAGCAGGGTGTATTCACAGACATTGTTTCACCCACCTAATTGGCAACTGTGGTTGATACAAATGGGATATCCAACACATTCTGATTTAAATCGGATACCAAAGTTGGAACTAGAAGCCTTACAACAGGGCTTTGACAAGGACGAACATATACGAAACATTGTAAGTATGCCACACAGCGATGCAATTGAAACCACCAACCTTGGTGTTACATGGTATGAAAGGTTCATGTCAAGACATGATAGAGATAGTTTAGTATGAAAATAGTAATAGTAGGTGGAGGCAGTGCTGGTTGGATGACGGCCGCATATCTAAAAAACAAGTTGCCTAAACATCATATTACCATGGTTGACAAGACACACGGTGATCCAGTAGGAGTAGGTGAAGCTACCATTTTAGATTTTGATCTGTTCATGACCGATGCAGGATTCAACAGAGAAGATTGGATACCAGCCTGTAGAGCAACTGTCAAAGCAGGCATACTTTTTCCAAATTGGTTACGTAAAGGACATGAAGTATGGCATCCTTTCTTTATAAACTACCATGACATACAACATGATGCTGATGTATGGGATTATTGGTGTGCTAACACAAACTACGACTACAAGGATTATGCCATTATGATGTACGACAGTGCAGTAAGGCATAACAAAATTGATCCTAATGACATGAGCAGTTATGCTTATCATTTGGATTGTGGAGCATTAGTGCAATACATACAAAGCCGTATAACTCCACACATTGAAATAATCAAACAAGATGTTGTAGAAGTAAGAAAAGAAAACGAAGAAGTACAATCTCTTTTATTAAAGGACGGTAATAAAATACATGCTGACCTTTTTATTGATTGCACAGGATTTAAAAGTTTATTGAAGAAACAAAAGCGTGTTGATTTATCTGACAGACTGTTTTGTGATACAGCCGTTGCTGGTAGAGTAGACTATAAAGACGACAGTGAATTTGTTCCTTATGTTATTTGTGATGCTGTTGATCATGGATGGTTATGGAAGATTCCAACACAGGATCGCATAGGATCAGGTTTAGTTTTCAAAAGAGATATTACAGATCCAGAACAGGCACAGAATTATTTTGTTGACTATTGGCAAGGAAGAATTAAAAAAGAGGATACACGTATTATTGATTGGACACCTTTTTACAGCAAAAACTTTTGGGAAGGTAATGTTGTTTCAATAGGATTGAGCGGAGGTTTTATTGAACCTTTAGAATCAACTGGCCTAAGTTGCATGATAAAGGGCATTAGACATTTAGAAGAAAGACTGCGTATAGGGTATAGTGATGATAATGATAGAAATTACTATAACATAAAACTAGGTTGTTACTATGAAAACGCAATTGATTTCGTTAATATGCATTACAGTAAAACAGAATTGACTAGTAAATTTTGGGATCACGTAAAACAAAATCACAAGCCAAGTGCCTACCAATTATGGATGGAAGACGTAATGAAGGATCATGGATTTAGAAATCATGTTGCAATACAAACGCAAAACAGCAACACTATCTTTCACCCAAGTAGTTGGTTTGCTTGGATGGCACAATTAGAATTTGAATTCAATCCAGATAAAACAAGTTTTGTAACAGAAATTGCAGAAAATAAATTGCTTGATTTTTATGCAGAGGAACAAAGACGTAAAGACAGATGTGTTGATCACAAGGTATACATTGATAATTTAGGGAGTGGTAGATGAAAATAGTTATTGTTGGAGGTGGTACGGCTGGATGGTTGGCCGCATTGATGATATCTCGTATACGACCAGAGCATACAGTAACAGTCATTGAAAGTTCAAAGATTGGAATCATAGGTGCAGGTGAAGGAAGCACTGGATCGCTTACAAATATTGTGCAAAATGAAATGTGGAATTTAGGTTGTGTAGAAAAAGACTTTGTAAAAGAGTGTGATGCTACAATTAAATTAGGTATAAAACACATAGGTTGGAACAAAGATACAAAGAGCCATTACTATGGTCCTATAGATGGTACACCTACATCTAATGATAGATGCGATATTGTATTTCAACATGCTTTAGGTTTTAGAGATCAAAATTTATTACATCTTGCAACAGAACTTGGATATAAAATACATCATAATAAAAATAGTTTTGTTGAAGATGCAGGTAATCATGCATATCATTTTGATGCACACAAGGTAGGAAAATATTTCAAAAAAATATCTAATACTGTAAAACATATTGATAGTGAAGTTGATGATGTAATAAAAGACAAAGAAAAAGGTTGGGTGACAAAATTAAAATTAAGTAACGGACAGACAGTTGAAGGTGACATGTTTATTGATGCTAGTGGTTTTAATCAAGTGTTGATGAAAGCAGTTGGTGGCAAATGGAAAAGCTACAGGGAAAATTTGCCAGTCAACAGTGCATTGCCTTTCCTATTACCTTATGAGGAGGATGAAGTAATTGAACCTGTTACAAATGCATGGGCACAAAAGAATGGATGGTGTTGGCAAATTCCTACACTCAACAGGAGAGGTTGTGGATATGTATTTTGTGCAGACTTTGTTACTCCTGATAAAGCACAAGAAGAATTAGAACAAACTATAGGTAAGAAAATAGATCCTATAAGATTGCTAACATTTGATAGCGGAAGGCAAGAAACATTGTGGATTAAAAATGTTTTATCAATCGGATTGTGTGCCGCATTTGCTGAACCATTAGAAGCTACAAGTATTCATACAACAATCATGCAATTAAAACATTTTGTATTTGGCTGTTTGGGTACACAGAGAGAAGATACATGTAATAAAGGTACAGTTGATGAATACAATAAAACAAATGCACACTTATATGACACAATGAAAGATTTTTTGGTTGCCCATTATACTTGTGGACGTAACGATACAGAATTTTGGAAATATATAGATGCTGGTCATACAAAAACTGATTTTGTAAAAAGTATGCATGAGGTTTGCAAACACAGAGTGCCTAATGCAACCTTGTTTCCTAGACAAGAAGGAAGTGCAGGCTGGCCATTATGGAGCTACGTACTAGCAGGCACAGGTGCATTGACTCCAGAGATTTGCCAAAAAGAAATCATTTACAACAACGATATGATAGTAGGTAATTCATCTTATATGCATCACGTAAGTGAGTTTGATAAAGTAAGCAAAGACCTTCCTGATAACACACAATTTGTGAAAGACATGCAATGATCAAAGTTTATGGCGATATTATGCTCGATCGTTGGATCTATGGATCCTGTGACAGAGTAAGTCCGGAAGCACCTATTTTGGTGATGAAAGAAGACAATTACAACTATAGCATAGGAGGTGCTGGTAATCTTGCTACAAACTTGTCTAGTATAAATGATAAAGTTGAACTTTATAGTTGTGTTGCTGATGATAAAGAAGGAAATAAATTACAAGAATTACTTGACAAAACAAAAATAAAATGTTATATTGATGTTAACGCAGAAATGACTACTACGAAAACTAGATTTGTTGGACAAAACGGACAACAAGTTATGCGTTGGGATCGAGAACGCTTTTATAATGAGGATACTGTAATAGAAAAACTAATTGAAAATTTACAATCTGATGATATTGTATGTATAAGTGATTATGCCAAAGGTACAGTAAAAGCAAATACATTACAACAAATCTTTCGTAAAGCAAAGGTCCTAGTTGATCCAAAGCAAGACAACTATTTCTATGATGGTGCATTTTTGGTAAAGCCAAATATGAAAGAATATGTAGAATGGTTTGGAGAATTCGATGAGATAGATGCTGGTAATATTATGCGAAAACATAATTGGCAGTGGCTTGTAGTCACGGACGGAGCCAATGGTATGCATGTATTGTCTGAAGATAGCAGATATAGACACTTTAAAGAATTGACAGATCAAATAGTTGATGTCACAGGAGCAGGAGATACAGTGTTGGCTGTAATAGCTCACGGTTTAAGTCAAGGTAAAGATGTGTTTGAAGCATGTGAAATTGCCTGTTATGCCGCCGCAAGGGCAGTCGAAAGACAAGGTACTACAGTAATCACATCAAAAGATCTTAAAAGAAAAGTGACTGTTTGGACAAATGGTGTTTTTGATGTTTTACATAAAGGACATTTTGAATTGTTAAAATATGCAAGTAAACAAGGAGATAAACTTATTGTTGGCATTAACAGTGACACCAGTGTCAAACGCTTAAAAGGTGAAACTAGACCCATTAATAACGAAATTGAACGTAAATCTCAATTAGAATCGTTGCCGTGGGTGGATCAAGTTGTAATATTTACAGATGACACACCATTAAATAAAATAAAAGAATATGAACCCGATATAATTGTAAAAGGAGGTGACTACAGTTTTGACACAGTAGTAGGAAACACACTTGCAGAAGTAAAAATATTCCCTACTGTACAAGGTGTAAGCACAACAAAGACCATAGGAAAGATAAACAATGACAATATTTCAAAAAATTAGTAATGCAATACCAGAATTTTGTTTAAGCCACTGGTTGTTTAGAATACCGTTAGCAATCGTATTCATACAACAAGGATTAAGCAAAATACCAGTAACTGTCGAAGGTGCTGAAAGTTTCGACTTACCGTATATTGTATGGTGGTTTGCCGCCTACGGTGAGTTGGGAGGAGGTATAGGTTTGATTGCTGGTGGAATTCTTGCTCGATGGTGGGAAGAAATTGGTGATTTAATTACAAGATTCAGTGGTATTACTATTTGTAGTATTATGACAGGTGTAATTTGGGTAGGTGAACCTGCAAGTTTTATGGATGTCATACTGTATGACAACCTACATGTATTTTTATGGGTAGGTGGATTATTTTTTGCTTTAAGAGGTAATAGAAGATAATGAAAATTTTAGTTACAGGATACAAAGGATTTATAGGCAGTCATTTGTGTCAGTATCTAACACATAAAGGACACGAAGTTGAAGGATTTGATTGGGTAGAAAATGTTGTACCTAGTGTTGAACCATACGATTGGATAATACACTGTGGTGCTATCTCTGACACTACAGAAAGAGATATAGACAAAGTTTGGAAACACAATTATGAATTTACAATGAGATTACTTCAAATCTGTGACAACTACCAAACTAATATCCAACTTGCAAGTACCGCCGCAGTATATGGACCAAATAAAGCATTTAACGAAGATGATCCTGCGTATCCGCAAACACCTTACGCATACAGTAAGTACCTAGTAGACAAGTTTCTTAAGGATAGTGGCATAAATGATTTTGGTATGTTGGTGCAAAGTTTTAGATACTTTAATGTATACGGTCCAGGAGAAGGACACAAAGGCGATCAACAAAGTATGGTGAGTAAGTTCCAGGAACAAGCAAGTGTTGATGGAGTTATAAAATTATTTAAAGGGAGCGACAAGTACAAAAGAGATTTAGTTTGTGTATACGATTTATGTCGTATCCATGAAGAAATGATGTCTCAAGATGTAAGTGGAATTTTCAACCTTGGCACAGCAAAAGCTATAGATATAAAAACTGTTGCAGAGCTAGTAGCTCAACAAACTGGTGCAAAAATCGAAGAAATAGATATGCCAAAACATTTAGTTGGACAGTATCAGGAATATACCTGTGCGGATAATGCCAAGCTACATAATACTATACCAATAAGACATTGGATTACCGTAGAAGAATACTTAAAGGATATTGTAAAAAATGGCTAGATTACATGGTAAAGTAGAAAAAGGTTGGGGATATGAACTTATTTGGGCAACCAATGATTTGTACTGTGGTAAAATTATGGTGTTTGAAAAGGTAGGATCTAAATTTTCTATGCACTTTCATAAGCAAAAAGACGAATCTTGGTTTGTTAACAACGGAAGATTTTTACTTCGTTGGATAGATACCGAGTCAGCAAAACTAAATGAACAAGAATTAAGAAGCGGTGATACATGGCACAATCCACCATTACAACCACATCAATTGGTATGCATGGAAGCAGGAAGTTCAATTACGGAAGTAAGCACGGCAGATTCAGTTGAAGATAATTTTAGAATATGGCCTGGTGACAGCCAAGACAAAGAAGAACCTAAATCGGAAACTTCTCCCAAAGTTTTACCATAACTTTATAATGATTTTGTAATCTTGTTTTAGCTAGAGGCCTTTCTGCATTAATGATATCATCTAGTATTGGTTTATATATGGCTCTCAAGGCATCATCTTTTTCAATCCAACTAGATAGATTACTGCGTTTCAACATATCTTTGATCTCCCAAAAGTATGCTTCGTTCATTGAACCTTGTGCATCAAAATATTCAAAATGTTTGACTGCAACATAATTTAAACATTCGTTAATTGAAGAGAAGTTTTTTAAGTTCATTGGAAAATCCTTAAGCCTGTGCTTCACCCCATTTAACAATAATATTTGCCGGAGTTGCCGCACCTGTTGTTTTATAGATGTTAATAGCTAACACGTCTGGTCCATTAGGAAATGTACCTCTACCACCTAGTGTTGTATTTGTAAGTTCTTTCAATTGCATCAAATCTAGTGTTGATCTTTCACCTGGTGTAGCAATAAATGAAAATACTGTTTCACCTGGCTGTGCATATGGTGGTTGCTGGAATTTAAAGTTCACCTGATCACCTGGACTGACTGTTCCAAAAAGTGCATTATTAAATGTTACTCTGTAATACTCAATCCCACCGGATTGTTGGTTACCAAATAGTAACGGTCCTTCAACATTAGATACGTAAGATCCCGCAGGCATCGTAATGTCATTTTGGTCTGTTGGATCACCGCTTGAGTCACCAATTTCTGTTCCTGCTTTTGCTCCTCCTGACTCCCAAGCATTCTTTAAGAATAAAGCTGATACTGGATTAAGTGAGTCGCCACCTTTTTGGAATGTCTGCGTTGCACCACCACCTGAGTTTTGGTTGGCGTTTTGTGAGAAATAGACTAGAACTCTATTAGTTTGTTGTGTAACCTGTTGGATTGTAGTACCTTGTGGGAAGTATTCGTTACCACCACCGTCTGCGTTAACTTCGTCACCAACTGTTAAGTTAGCAGTT
>CEUM01092926.1_pt1 | contig 10187 bp, 7 predicted proteins | sample 356421 | NCBI WGS metagenome assembly CEUM01 (sample SAMEA2622716, study PRJEB7988) | marine metagenome | biome: marine biome (ENVO:00000447); feature: surface water layer (ENVO:00002042); material: "saline water (ENVO:00002010), including plankton (ENVO:xxxxxxxx)" | depth 5 m | reverse complement strand
AAAAAAAACTCTCGGACGCGGACGTGCACAGCACACGACCGTACACAGGATGATGTCCGCGACGACGTCCTCCATCCGTCTGCCGCGAGGCGCGGCGCCGTTCCTTCGCCGAGGGCAAAAGTCTCGCGCGCAGCAGTCGAGCACGACGCGCCGACACGCCATCGTGAGCGAAGAGGTGAGCGGGGGGTCCAAGACGGGCGCCGCGTACACCGAATTCGCGTCGCTTTTGGACAAATACCAGTACAACTACAAAGTCGGCGACGTCATCACCGGCAAGGTGAAGGCGTGCGACGGCAAAGGGGCGTGGATTGAGATTGGCGCCAAGTCTGAAGCGTTGTGCCCGACGGCCGAGGCGTCTCTCGGTAACATTCGTAACGTACGTTATTCGCTCGATTTTTTTCTAGTCGCGCGCGATCGAGTTCGTCGTCGGCGCCGAGACGCGAGGGCGCGCCATGGGAGGCGCGCGGGATATAACCTAGGGCTTCGAGGGAGTAGTGGCACAAAATATGAGACTGACGTACGAAACTCTGTGTTTTCTGGCTCGACGCAGGCTGCTTCCGTTTTCGACATCGACTGCGACTACGAATTTGAAATCATTCAAGATGACAACGGCGAGGGGTGCTTGACGCTCTCCGTGCGCCGCATGGAGCTCGCCAAGGCGTGGGATCGCTGCCGCGAGGCGCAAGCGGAAGACGTCGCCCTCACGGGCGATGTCTTGAGCGTGAACCGAGGTGGTTTGCTCGTTGAGGTTGAGAAGCTTCGTGGTTTCGTGCCGCAAAGCCACATCGGCGTGCGCACGCTCAACCGCGAGGAGTTGATTGGCCAGCAAATGCCGTTCAAGTTTATCGAGGTTGACGAGGAGAAGAACCGCTTAGTGCTCTCGCACCGTTTGGCGACGGACATGGTGTCCGCGGAAGGCTTAGAAGTTGGAGATGTTGTGGAAGGCTTGGTGCAAGCGGTCAAGCCGTATGGCGCTTTCGTGGACGTCGGTGGTCAGAGTGGGTTGTTGCACATTTCCCAAATTTCGCACGAGCGCATCGTCGCCGTCGAAAACGTGCTTTCTCCGGGCGATCGCATCAAGGTTTTGGTCATGTCTAAGGATGCCGAGCGCGGCCGATTGTCGCTCAGCACGAAGAAGCTCGAGCAGAACCACGGCGACTTGCTTCGCAACCCGGCGGCTGTCTTTGAGACTGCGGAGGAGATGGGTCGTCAATTCCGCGAAAAGATGCAAGCTGCCGAGGGCGTCGCCATGAGCGTCGATGAGGGTGAACAATAGACGATTTGTTACCCATCGCTCGCCGCGCTGATGCCGTTAACAATTTAACCCATTTCTTTTGTGATAATCTGAGAGTAGAAATTACCGCTTACCACGTTGACGTGCGCGCCAGTCTCGACTCGAACACGTGCCGCGCGCCGCATTCCGCGCCGCGCGCGCGTCGACCTCGAACGCCGAACGCGATGCGTGCGATGCGTTCGACCCGCGCGACCGCCCCCGTCGAGAGGACCGCGTCGGCGAGGACCGCGACCACGTCGGGAGGAACGATGAAGATGACGATGACGAAGCTTCATCGACCGCGACCGAGAACGGCGGTGACGCGCGCGAGCGCGGAGACTGCGCTCGACGCACGGGAGAGCGCCAAGGCTGCGCTCTTGCGCGCGATCGAGCCCGTCGAACGCGGCGTCACCGCGACCGAGGAGGATAAAGAGGCGATCGACGCGCTCGCCAGCGCATTGGAGGTGTTGAATCCGAATCCGCAGAGTTTGAGCGCGCCGTGCATCAACGGCGAATGGGAACTCGTGTACACGACGTCGGCGAGCATTTTAGGCACGAATAAACCATCCTTCTTGCGGCCGAGTGGGAAAATTTACCAAACCATTGACGCCGAGTCTCTGCGAGCTCGCAACCGAGAAACGTTTCCGTTTTACAACGCCGTCGCGGCGGATTTGACGCCCACGAGCGACTCCACCGTGAAAGTTCAATTCAAGAGGTTTTTCGTTTTGAACGGTTTGATCAAAGTCACGGCTCCCGAACGCGCGAGAGGAGCTTTAGAAATTACGTACGTCGATGACGACGTGCGAGTGTCTCGAGGCGACAAGGGTAATTTGTTCGTGCTCGTCATGCACGACAAGACGAAACGATTGCCGAAAGACGAAGTGAATTAGACTACTACTAGTACACTGTTTCATAATTACCTTCGCTCACGTCACTGGCGAACCGTAACAAAGCAACTCACGGGCCGGCCGTCGGGCAGGTGAACCACATCGTCTACGAGCGAACTCCAACCGTCAACTAGAAAAGCATCGCGCAATTCGTGAGCTTTTAAGAGATCTTTCTCTTTTGTGGGACGTCCGACGGCCGTGCGCTCGCATCCTTGCATGAAATGGAACCAAGCCACGGCGCAGCGGCCCGTCAACGCCGTCGCCAAACCTCTCATGAGAGGCTTGTGCAGGTAGCGAACGGCGTACACCACGCGCACGTCCCCCCAGCGCTCGTTCTCGATCAACATCTTAATCGATCGAAACACCTCTGCCGTGGAAAGTTTCGTTAAGTTTAAATTCAACGGCCTCACTCGGTCAGTGACGCCGTGCCGTTCCGCGAGGGCGGTGCAGCGCGACAAACCTCGCGCGTCGTTGTCGATCGCTACAACGTTCCATCCTCGACTCGCCGCCCAGACGGCGTCTCGGCCCGCGCCAGAGCCGAGGTCGACGCACGTGGGCCTCAGCGCGCTGTTCTCGAGTGCATCCAGGCGCAGGTGCAATGACTCCTCCACTCTCGGCAACCACCTCGCAAGCTCCGGCGAAGGTTCCCACAACCTCAACCGATCCTTCGCCTCCACCTCGCCGCGCTCGACCTCTAAAATATCACCACCCGGCGACCCCGCACCGTCGCGCTCGACGCTCGCCGACTCGCACGCGTCGAAAAAAGCGTCTGTTCCCTCAAAGGCGGCGCAGAGACGCCAACCCACACCCTTAAAGTCGCGCTCGAAGCGCCGCGCTTGAGCGAATAAATCATCCTCGTTCGTCGGATCAGTGATGAGAACGAATGGCATCGTGCGAGGCGGTAGCGCGTGCGCGTTGCCGTCGTCTATCTCGCGCAGAGGGACGTTCGCGCTCCATCGAAGCCGTCTCGAGATGAAAGCGGCGGGCTCTCGCACGTCGAGAAACGTCGCGCGCCCGACGCCCGCGTCCGAGACGTCAGCGCGAACGCCCGACTCGCGACGCACGCTGAGCAACCACCGCTCGAGATTCGTCTCGATCGTGAAGACGGCATCGTCGGCCATCGACGCGCCGCGGTGTGAGAACGGGCTAACTGTATCGACAGCCGTCAGTCCGGTCGTTTCGCCGCGGACCGGAGGACGTGAAGGCGAATGGATTCACGCGATGGCTACAAATAGTTTGTTACAACAGATGGATGGTGTGATGATGGTAGAACTAATATCATACGTCGTGTGCGCGCGGGCGCTCGGCGTTTAGCGGCGCCAGCCCGCCGTCGCTGGAAACGCTGTCGATGACAATCGCCCCGCCTTCGGCCGATCCGCCGCTGACGATCACATCGAATTGATCGTCCGCAAAGTTGTTAGTGTTCGCGCCTCTCGATAAAAGAGTCTCCGCTTCGACGCTTTCCAGGGATTTGTCGTACGCCGCCGCCATGTTTACCAGGGCCGCATCGCCCGTTTGATTGTGCCTAGAGCCGCTCGCCCGATTCGAAGGCACCGGCGACGCGACGCCGGGTTTGTATTTTCCAGTAAACCGATCGCGCTGTTGTTGTGCAAAGTTTTTGATGTCCTGATAGACGTCTCGAACGTCGAACAGTTCGAGGACGTTTTCACTAAATTTGCGTGGCAGCACCTGTTGACCCATGTTGTATTCTTCTGGAGGGAACGCGTAGGAATGAGCTATGGCGGCGAAAAACATTTCTATGCAAATGCAAAACGCCTGAATGGAGTTCGCCAGCGTTGCAGCGTCGTAGTCGGATGCCCACGTTTGATCGTTCACGGAGATCACTCCTGTCTTGACGAGCACCGCGAACGCCATGGACTGCCAAAACGAGAAGAAAACGACAGCCTTGACGCTCACGAATTTCCAAAACGGATTGAGAGGCGCCAACTCTCTGTACATCACCTTGTATAGCAAAATTAAACAATACATCGCCCACGCTTGACTCAAGTTGTTGATGAACATCAAGTACGGGTACGCCACCCACGGGTTCAAAATCTGCCCCTCGCCGTATACCCCGTTCGCCTCTGAGATGAACGCCAGCGCGCTGGTCGCCGGTCGCACGACGACGTAGTTGATCACCCCGTGCCGACACAATCTCAAAAAGTCCTCACCCATTCGAGGAGGTCGCAAGAATATGGAAAGCGGCCAAATGTGCGGTTGAGTCGGCTTCCGCTGCACGATGTACGACAAGCCCGGTGAACAAAACTCCTGCAAATACACGATGCAGTACGTGTAAAAGTTATAAATGACGTACGCTTCGTAAATCTCCCGCACCGTGTCGAAATAAATCGTCTTCGACTTGAATCTAAGCGCGAACCATCCATCCACCGCGTAAATCGGAACCATCCAAAGAATCCGTATCACGTGTCTTTGAAGTCTCGGCGCCCTATAATTCTCCAAGTGCTGCGTCACCTCGTACAGCGTTATCGGCAACGACAACGCGACGAAGACAAACGCTATGAACCACGCGATGGTGAGCGTCTTGTACCCAGACTTGATCATATCATACGACACGAAGGGCAACGCGATGACGATCAGCGCGCAGACGAGCACCCACAACGTCTTCAAAACCTTCCGAAACACCGTTCCGAGCGTGCGCTCGGACGTCATCGCGCCGGACGACGTCCCCATCGCTCCTTGCGCGACGCTCATCTCGCGCGAACGCGCCTACCGGCGAAGGGCGAACTCGAAGACGCGACGCGACGCAGGAACCCTTCACCGCCCGTCGTCGCGACGACGACGTCGACGACCGCCTCGGTCGACGCCTCGCACCGTACCGAACGAGACGGTGCGGCGTCCGCGAGCGCCCGCGCCCGCGACTCCGCGCTCGTGGACGTCGCGCGCGACTCGTCGATCGCGGAACAATGAAGACGCGCAACGGCCGACCGGCGTCGCCCGACGACGTCACCGCGCGACGCACGGTGCGACGAGCGAGGGCGCGAGCGACGACGGCGATGGAAGACGTCGAGTCTCGACTCGATCGAGGGTTGATGGGGACGTCGAACGAGGACACGAGCGTGGACAGGCTGGCGTTTCGGTACGTGTTCGTGCCTTGGGACGAGACGCGGGCGATGGAGGAGCGCGTCATGGTGATCCCGGTCGGTCAGGAGATGGAGTGCCTGTTGAACGAGCTTCGCGCGCACTTTCGATCGGCGGGGGCGCGAGACGGCGCGCACGCCAAGGACGAGGCGAAGCAAAAGGAAATCTTGAGGGCGCAGCTCGAGGGAAACGCCGGCGCCGGCGGCGACCGGGGTCCGTTGTCGGATGATTTAATGGCGGCGGCGATGTCCATGCAGATGGCGCAACCGGTGCCTCTGCTTCAAGGATCGAAGAAGACTGGACACGTGCACGTGAACATGTACGTGGATGATCGAGGAATCTCGAAGGGATTGCCGACCAATACGCGCGCGAGTATGCTCAGCGCCGAAGCCGGGTCTCCGCAACAAGTGCTCGGCGACGCCTTCATCGCGCGCATATTCGACGACGACGACGGTTTCAAAAGGTTAGATTTCACCCTGGACGAGTGCTCGAGCGACGCCGCGTGGATGAAGAAGGCGAAAGCGCTCGCCACCGATAGACAAGCCAACGTGGGAGACGTGCAACGCACGATGGCAGAGTTGAGCGGGAAGGGTGTGGTAGATTTAGACGCGGAAGCGGCGCCAAAGGCACCGACAGATCCAACACAACTCCCTGGTCCGCACCAGGATTTCGAGTGGAGTCAAGACGACGACGAAGTGACGCTCAAGGTGCGCGTTCCCGCGCACACCGCCAAGACGGATGTCTCGTGCGTCTTTGGACCCGGTTCTCAGAAAATGTCGCTTCAAATCAAGACTCTGAGCGAGATGGAGGGCAAATCCATGCGCGTGGTCGATAACGAGGGCGATGTCGACCTGCTCTTTCAAGAGATCATCCCGGATGAGTGTTCGTGGTCGCTCGTCACGAATAGCGGAGAACGCGCCTTCGAGGCGTCTCTCGCGAAGAGACAACAACTTCGATGGTTATCATTTTTGCGACGAGGCGGTCCGCCAGAGACGACGTATTGACGCGATAGAGTCACGAAGATTCATTTTTTATTTCAAAACACACGTCTTCCTCTCACGTCGCGACGCGTTCGTCTCTCTCCCCCGCCAGTCGACGACGAACGAATGAGACGAGCACCACACGACTTCACGGCGCGCGGCCGCGTCTTGTCCGTCCGCGCGTCGTTCGAACGCGCGCGAACGAACGTTTCGTGCGCCCCACTGGTCTCGTTCGACGGATGACGAACACTGATCGCGGCGCGGCGCCACCGAACCCCGCCGCCGCCGCGTGCAACGCTCCGACTAAAAACGCCGCCCTGCGCGAGCGCATCGCCGAGCTCGTCCTTCTCGGACGCGTGAACGACATCGACGGCTTCGTCGCCAAGTTTGTTCCTCGCGACTGCGACGACGAGGACGTGTCCGAGTTCTCCAAATCGCTCCACGAGGATGCCGAGCGCTGGGCCTTGTTGCGCTCGGAAATCGAGCGCGTCGACGCGGGGGCACCCGGCGCGCGTCTCATCGCCGGCGACGAGGTGAAACGAGCGGAATTTAGATTTGAAATGCCGCGCGCTGAGGGTGGCGAGGACGACTCCGAATTCATCATCGACAGAGAGGTGGCGTTCGTCGATTACGCCGCCGCCGGCGAGCCCGCCGATTGGCGCGCCGAGGGGTGACCGACGCTCGACGCGCGAGAGACGAATGGCGGCTTACGTCGTACCCTAGTGAACATATTATTAACGCACCTCGCGCGGCTGGCGACTCTTCTCGCGTGGCCACTTCCGTGTCCCGTCCCGTCCCGTCGTCGTTGTTGTCGTCGTCGTCGTCGTCGTCGTCTCAAAGTGGATACACGACGTCGACTCGTCGCCACACGGCGACGCGCTCGCTCGCGCGTCGAGCGTCGAACGCGTCGGACTAGGCATCGTTCTCGATCGAGTCATCGCGCGCGTGAACCGGCTCGCGCGCGTCTCTCGACGACTTGTATTCAGGCGTCATCGACTGCGCGGTGTCTCGAGGTTTCATGAAATCTTAGACTTAGAGTTTAGATTACCGTTTTTAGTCTATCACCCATCTTAGTTCTTCTTGCCCTTCGGCGCGGCGCCTGCTTCGGCTTCCGCAGCCTTGCGAACCGCATCCAAGGTGCCTCGCCTCGACTTCGCCGACATGCCGAGCTTGGACGTACCCGTGAGAGTGTACCCAGAGGAGGTGGCCTCCGTGGAGGAGAACGCGATGCCGGACTCGCGTCCGAGACCACCGCTGCTCGCTTGGGACGGAATCGTGATCGCCAACGCCGACTTCGCCGCCATGGTCGCCGCCGCCGTGAACGCGACGAGCGCCGAGCGGCGGGAAGCGGACTCGTTATCCGCCGCCGCGACGGTCGCGCTTCGTCGCGCGCGTCTCGCGCGCACCGGCGCAGCCTGTTCGACGCACACGCACGAAACGGTCAGTATCAATCCATCGCGCGCGCGTCAGTCACCACACACGCGCCACCCGTCGTTCCATCCATCATCATCGACGTTTCACCGCGCCTCGTTCGTTCCGATCCATCCATCCACCGATCCATCCATCCATTCATCCATCGATCGTCGCCCTCCATCCGCGCGTGCGTCCCGCGTCCGATCATCTCGCGCGCATTCGCGCGCGTACCGCGCGAAGGGCAGTGGTGTGAGAGGTCGTCGCGAACATCGTGGTCGTCGTCGTCGTCGTGTGTCGCGCGCGCGCGCGCGCACACCCGTCACCACGCATCCACCGGCGCGCCCCGATCGCGTATCTCCCTCGACCCTCGAGGTCTCGTTTCACGATTCACGACTCGTCGATGCGCCCCCCACACACGCGACGCGCGATTGTTCGATCGAGATCGCGAGACGACGCGCGTGCGGGGGGCTCGAGCGGGGTATGAGAGGGTTTAGGTGTACTGTCGTCTCGGTCGTCTCGTCGATGGACGATGTGCGTACGAGTGTACGGATGTGTCGTACGCGTGGATGATTGGACGTACGCTCTCGTACGTAGTCAAGGGTGTGGGAAGACGATCTTTTGTCTGAGAGGACGACACCAGTACGAGGGTCGAGAGAGAGGGTTCGGGCGTGGCGTGAAGTCTCGCGTGGATGCATGGCGTGCATGAAAGGACGAAAGGATGCATGGATGGATGCATGCATGAAAGGATGGGATGCATGCGTGACTCGAGAGACGTGGACGCGCGCGAGGGGGGCGAAGGAACGAACGAAGACGCGCGGGATGTCCACGGCGGCGGCGCGCGCGTTGGCGGCGGTGGTGGACGCGGGACGTGATGGTGCGTATCGAGACCGCGGGTGGGGGCGCGAGCGTCGAGGATTGGATTGGATGGATGGATGCGTGCATGAATGGATGAATGAGATGAATGGATGCGCGCGCCGGCGATTCGCGCGATGAGACGACGTGGGAAGACTGACGATGAGACGACGCGATGTTTCGAATCGCGACGTAGCGTCCAAGAGCGCGGCCAAGGGACGCGTGTTGTGCCAGTTGGAGGAGGACATCGACGTCGATCGATGCGGGGACGGGGAGGAGTCGAGCGCGTTGGAGGTGTCGCCGATTACGGTGTACGAGACAGCCTACGTCGAGGCGCAGTTGCGAATGATCGCGGTGAACGATAATTTCATCTGCTACGGCATTCGAAATGGACTCATACGCGTGTTTTCGAGAAAATCCGGTAACGCGCGATCGTTACTTCGCGGTCACTCGGATTCCATCTCTACTTTAAAATTTCTCTCAAACACGGATGTGTTGCTTTCGGTGGACGTGCAGGGTCGAGTCATCGTGCGAAAATTGACGTTACAGGGGGCCGGTTCCGACGACGGACCCGAGTCTTCCGTCGACGATACCGCTGCATGGACGATCGAATCTCAAAACTTGGTTGATTTCGATTTCCAAGTGAACACGCCGGACGGTCACTTACCGCCCGCCGCGTGCTGGTTGCCGCTCGACTCTCGCAGACCGGGCACGTGCGAGTTCGCGCTCAGCGCGGCGACATGCGTGGTGTGCTATGAATGCTCTTTGATGGCGAAGGGTGATGCGACCGCCATGCAGATCGATCTCGAAGCTCCACCGGCGTTGCGTGGTTTGCAGGTGATCGAGTTCGACGCTCCGGTGTCGTGCGTTGACAGCGCTCCGGTGGGGCGTAAACTCGTCGCCGCGAGTGAGGGTCGAGCGTACGTTCTCGTGAAAGAAGAGGGTGAAATCGAGTTTGAGTGCACGGATACGCTCTCTTGGGGCGCTGAAACCGCCATCTTCGCGTCGGCTGAACGCGTCATTCTTGGAAACGCGAACAACACCGAGCTCATCGTCGTTGACGTGACGCAAGAGCCACCGCACGCGGTGCAAAGAATCGTCTTCAAGTCCGACAGCGACAAGCTCTTCAACGTGTGCTTACAGCACAACCCGGAAACGGGGATTGTTCTCCTGTCCAACACACGCTCGAACTCTGTGTACGCCTTGCACTTTGACAAGACGTTCGACTATTTCGCGCGGTTCGAGACGTCGCATCCCATTTTAAGCTTTGATGCGCACACGGAGCGAGATGCCGATGGTGGGGCGATGATGCAATTGTTCTGCTTACAAACGCAAGCCATTCAAACGCTCACGATGTCGGTTGATGCGTGCGTGCCGCCGGAGGGCGCTGTCGAAGCGGCCGGATTCATGGGTACGCCCAAGCATAAGACCCTCGAGACGTCGTCGTCGGCGACCCTACTCACTCCGGACATGTTTGGTGGCGCTGAACTCGCGGGTGACGACGAAGAAGATGATGAAATCGTGACCGTGGCTCCCCCTAAAAAAGAAGCTCTCGCTCCCGCCATGGCAGAAGAGGTTGTCGAGGAATCTGAGGGTGAAAGTGAAGACGATAAGGATGAAGAGTTCGAGTCGGCGAACATGAGCGAGAGCGGTACCGGCGGCGTGGTCGCTCAAAGGGGTGTG
>CEUM01056809.1_pt1 | contig 10214 bp, 12 predicted proteins | sample 356421 | NCBI WGS metagenome assembly CEUM01 (sample SAMEA2622716, study PRJEB7988) | marine metagenome | biome: marine biome (ENVO:00000447); feature: surface water layer (ENVO:00002042); material: "saline water (ENVO:00002010), including plankton (ENVO:xxxxxxxx)" | depth 5 m | reverse complement strand
CTTAATATTAACTAATGGAGGAAAAATGGCAAAAATTACTAAAATGCTAGTTGGTGAATCACTGGTTGGGGATGGAAACGAAGTTGCTCATATTGATTTAATTATCGGTCCTAGAGGAACACCGGCGGAGTCATCATTTGCTAACGCTATGACAAACAACAAAGACGGGTTTACTGCTTTACTTGCGGTTGTAGCACCTAATCTAATGACGAAACCTGCAACTTGTATGTTTAACAAAGTGACAATTAAAGGGGCTAAACAAGCAGTACAAATGTTTGGTCCAGCACAACACGGTGTAGCAAAAGCAGTTATGGATTGTGTAGAGGAAGGAACAATCCCTGCAGATGAAGCTGAAAATCTATTCATATCTGTTGGTGTATTTATCCACTGGTTAGCTGAAGATGATAAGAAAATACAAGAATACAACTATACAGCAACAAAAGAGGCCATTGAAAGAGCGGTCTCTGGTGAGCCTAAAGTAAAAGATGTCGTAGCAAGCAAAGATTCTGCTGAACATCCTTTTGCAGCCAAGTGAGACTCATCCAACATGAAGCCATCAAATAATGCTGATGGTGGCGGATGGCTTTCAAGGTTGTTCTCTTTTTTCAAGAAATAATTTCTAGGGACTCTACTTAGTCCCTAGATACTTCTGATGTATGATTGTTGAAACCACAACCGAATCCAACCCGATTCTATCCAAGGTTTTTATATCACTTACTGAGGCAATTCCCCCGGCAACAGAACATTTATTTAGTGGGAAATTATTTAAAATAGCTTTTATTTCCTTAACTGAAACCCCTCTTCCACCAATATTTTTTAAAAACATAAAAATTAATTTTGACTTTATTTTTTCTTTTTTGATTTTTCTAATCCATTTTTTTTCAAAACCATTGAAATCTATAGAAATACGGCATACACGTTTCCTGAAGAAAACCCTTAAATTGTAATTTTTTAATTTCTCAGTTCCCAAAATTATTTCATAATTCGAAAGATTTTTGTTCTTGAGAAAAAAACAAAAATTATTAACCGAACTTGGATAATCAAAACCAGAATCTATCAAGAATTTTAAATTGGGAAAGGCTTTTAAAATATTTACAATTAGCTTAGAGTTAGATCCAAGATTTTGTATTGCATCTAAATCCGCTATATAAATTGTATTTAAATCAACACGTTTTAAAATAGTATTCAATAATCTTATCGGGTCAGAATAATCTATTGAATTAATTATTAAAGGTTTGTAATTTAGTCTTAATCCTGCATATGCTTTTACTACTAACCCTTTTCTTAAATCTATCGCAAATATAAGTTCCATAATTTATGATCAATGAATTAATTATATTTGAATATTTTACATCACAAGAGAAATTAAATCGTGAACACAAAGAAATTTTTTGTGAAGCTGTTAGTTTGGTTAATTATATTGCAAGAATTTTTGATAGGCACTCTGGTTTCAAGAAAATCTATGTTTTAAGAAATAGTAAATTGGATATCTTGGAAGGCAAAAAAATAAATTTTTGTCTTATAGATAAAAATAATTCTCTAGAAAATTATATGAAATGCTTTAAACCTCTAACAAAGATGATTTTATTGGCTCCTGAAACTAATAAAATATATTTGACCCTGGCAAAGGAAATGCGAAAAAAATTCATGCTACTTAACCCAAACAATGAAACACTGGCAAAGATAACATCAAAAGTCAAAACAGTTGATTTTTTGATCAAAAATAAGGTACCTTGTGTTCCTTTTTTAAAAAATCAAAATAAAAATTCACAAATTATTTCAAAACCAGATTTTGGAGCAGGATCTGATAATATAAATTTTGTTAATGACATTGTGAAACGAAAAGGTTTTTTTTATCAAAAATTTTTTTCTCAAGAAAAGGGAAGTTTATCAATGTTATGTAAAGATGGTAAATCAATACTTTTGTCGTGTAATAAGCAAATTGTAAAAAAAACAAAAAAATCAATTCGACAAATTGGAGTTATTGTCGGGGGCGCTGAGAAGTATAGATGTGAATTAGACATATTATCTAAACTAATTAGTGATATTCTTCCTGGTTTAAATGGTTTCGTAGGTGTAGACATAATTAAATTAGGAGGAAAATGGAATGTTTTGGAAATTAATGGAAGGTTTACTAGCTCACTTCTAGGTATCGAAATTGCTTATGGAGAAAAAATGATCGAGATAATCACAAACTATTATGTAAATAGAATATTATGTAAAAAAACTCCAAAACTTTTAAAAACTAAGACTATATATTTTGATGAACTCGCAAACTAAATTTTTAGGGATAGATATTGGGGGTGCCCATCTAAAAATAATTGGGCTAGACAAAAAAATGAATGTCTCAATTGTAAAATACAAAAGCTGTCCTTTATGGGAAGGTCTAGGAAACCTTAAAAAAGAAATTCAATTAATAAATACAATTAGTAAAGATAAAAATATTAAATGTGGAATAACAATGACAGGAGAACTTTGTGATTTTTTTAAAACTAGGATTGATGGAGCAAAGATCATTCATGAGTTATGTAAAAAAATTAAATTTGAAAAATATTTTTATTCTACATCTGAGGGCTTATCAAAACAAAAAACTCTGAACTTTAATGATATTATTTCAATGAATTGGTATGCAATTGGTGACCTATTAAAAAAAATCGTAAAAGATACAATCATCATTGATTTCGGATCAACCACCACAGACTTTATTTGCATAAAAAATTATAAAATTATGAACACAGGTAGAGATGATTTTTCAAGAATAAATAATCTTGAATTAGTTTATTCTGGTCTTACTAGAACTCCAACTTTTGGAATAACAAGATCAATTAAAATAAAAAATCATGAATATAGAATAATTCCAGAGTTTTTTTCAGATTCATCAGATGTTTATAGAATTTTAGGTATGATTACAAAAAGCCTTGATATTGATGAGGTTGCAGATAAATCAAAAAAAACAGCTAGGGAAAGTATGGCAAGGCTTGCAAGATCATTTGGCTTTGATTTTAAAACTAAGAATAAAAGACTAATTGGAAAACTTGCTCAAAAATTATCTCAGATCCAGATAGAAGAAATTTTAACTAACTTAAACTATTTGTATAATAAATTTCAATACGATAAAGATACTCCAATAATCCTTGCAGGTATTGGCCAAGATGTTTTATACAATAATATGAAGAAAAAATATAATGTATCCATGATCACCCAATACTTGCCTGGGAAAAACACAAAATTGAAACATGTGTCAAGCTATCATGCTCCCGCATTGTGTATTGCTAATTTACTTAGAGATAGTCAGTGAATTAGGGAGGATATTTCTTTCACTTTATTGTTAGAAACTTTTCCTATTCTATTATTATTTTCACAAACCCCTGATCTAAATCCTATAATTCTAGGATTTAATTTGCTTAGAATATTAAGATGCTTTGATTCAAGTTTTCCAGCTAATCCGACTTTAATTCCCAATTTTGTCGACTCTAAAATAAAATTATTCAATAAATTTTCATTACAAATTTCCAACAAATTTTTTGAATTTTTTTTGAATGTATCAAGTAAAATATATTTAAAGCCGAATGATAAAAATCTATCAAGATTATTGAAGGCCCATTCTTTAATTTTGGGAAAATCTACGAATATAACAGGTACCAGAGTTGTTTGAAGATTACATTGAAAGATAATTTTAAAAATTTTTTCTATCTTGTTCTCGTTATTTTCGAAAATCCCAAACTTGATAAAGTCTAAACCTAATTTGTCAAATGAATTTATTTTTTTTACAATTAGGTCATAGTCTTTTAAGTCTCCAAGGGTGGCAGAAATTTTTGTTATTTTACCAAAATTTTTTACAACATTTTTAATATACTTAATTTTCCAAGCTCCCAAAGATCCTTTTACAGGATCCTTCAAATCTAAGATATCAACAAATTCGATTTCAACATCTGAAATCTCTTCTGTTGATTGGAAACTTATGAGAAGTTTAGGTTTTTTATTTCTTTTTATTAATTTCATTTTCAATATGTTTGTTCAATTTCAACCACAATTCTTTTTCGATTCTCCCACCTGTTTTATCAATTGGTTTTGAAAGATAATCTAATTCTTTTTTGAGAATTTTGTTATCGATCATATTTATCCTTGTAGCAAGAATGCAAGCCTCAATTAATGCAAATTGTGCCCTATTAAGACCCTCAAATCTATTATGATTTTTACTATTGATAATTTCACATTTAAAGGTTGGACGAATTTTATTTTTTTGTATCTCTTTCACCACAACTTCATCATGAGAAATTGAATCCTCTAAAAAAAAACCTGAAAGATATTTACATTTTTTTTTTTTAAATTCCTTTTTGCCTAAAATACAATTAACAAAAAATAATGCGTTATTTGTGTAATTGATAACAGCACAATTAGTTGCCTCAATATTTTCAAGAGTTTTTGATGGAATGTATGGTGAAATATAAATTAAATTTGATTTTTTTTTTATTCCAAAAGGAGCAAAGTTAACTTTACCTTTTTTATCTGTTGTTGAGATAATAGTTTCAAAAATCATCTTGTTTTTTGAGTTATTTTTAAATCTGGTCTTTTGGAAAAATCAATTTCTTGTTTTTCATTTGCAACCCCCCATTGAAGCTCATTATCCTGATCATAATTTTTTCCTAGCTGAAAAGCTATTTGTGCTCTTGCTAGTTCAATTCCTAAATAAAAAGCATGGCTTGCATCATCTTTTACATCTAGTTGCTCATAAAAATCATAGGGATCAAAACCAATTTTACTCATTTTAGAATTAAAAACATTAATTCCATTTTCACCTAGAATAATTCTGAAGTTTTTATCTTTGACAAGAGATTTAATTTCATCGATCTCTTTTTCTGATTTTCTACTTAGTTTTCTGGTCGACATACACATTAGCGAGTCATCCACTCTAAAGGGAAGCCTCTGATTAAGTTTAGCAAAGTGCATTATTTTTCTCGCTGCATCTGTCTCAGCTATTGAATTTTTACAATGTCCACTTACCTGAACAACTAAAACTGCATTGATTGAAAGTTCAGAAACAAGTCCCATCAAAATTGCATTCACTCCTGCTGAATCAGAATCAGTTAATTCAGTTAGGTTGCCAGTACCCATGAATATTTTTATATCACTAAACATCTTTCTCAAATTGGCGTAGCGTAAAATAGATTCAGTGAAACCATAGTGTATGGGATCAAGTATGGGATCAGCATAAAAATCAACTTTTTTATCGATAAATATTTTTATTATTCTTTCCAATGACTTCAAATCACCCGGGGAAGACGGAATAAGGATTGGGATTGAATTTAGTTTATCTAAGATATTGATGTTTTTTTCACTTATGCTCAAAATATAGTCAGCACCAGCTTTGCTTCCTCTAATTAATTCTTCATTATTGGCAGAGTCGACTGAAACTTTGCATCCTATCGACTTTATTGCTTTAATTGTATCTTCTAGGTGAGAAAAATTTGTATCCGGCATGCACCCCAAATCAATTACATTTGCTCCATTTTTAATGTATAATTTTGATATTTTAAGTATTTCTTCAGTACTTAAAATAGCTGCATCAACAATCTCTGCAAATATATCACATGAATAATCCTCTAATTTTTCTTTAGGAGATTTTAAACCAAAATAATCAGGTAGATTTGATATATCATCTGGTCCTCGTTCAACTGGGACGTTAAAAAAATTGCTAAGTTTGTCTAGATCTCCTCTAAATTTTCCTGGAACTATAATTCTATCAAAATGGTGATCTTTAGATAAACGTCGCATTATAATACTTTCTGACATTAGTGCGGCAACATTTACCCCGATTTGATTTATTTTATATTTGAATTCAGGCTTCATTGAACTCAGTATTCTTTTCAGCTGCCTTTCAGCCAACTTTCCCGTCAGGAATAAAATTTTTTCAGACATTGTATTCTTTCTTCTATTTTTTTTCTTAACTCAGCAAAACTTAAAGCTACACTTGTATCTTCAAACTTTTTTAATTTCTCAACATTTTCAAGATCAATCTTTCTGGGGAAAACATCAACTTCACCTCCTGGAGCCATAGTTTTTAGTTCTGGTGCCGTGTCACATGGAAAATAGATACATTTGACCCGACACTTACCAGCTTGTGCAAAAATATTTGTAGCTAGGTTATCAGATATCCCATATACACATTTTGCTACTGTATTACTGGAAGTAGGAGCCATGACCAATGTGTGATAACAATTATTGTAAAATCTTCCCACAGAGACAGAGCTTGATGAATTGTCTTTGTAAATTTTAATTTCTGCTGATATTTTTCCTTTTTTTTTGTACATAATCAATACTTCTTCAGCGGCTTTAGATACAAATAGATCAATATTTTTAATTTTATTTATTAATTCAATTGTTTCATTAAAAAAATGACCAGAACCTGTCAGAACCCAGGCCCATCTTTTTTTTTCTTTTTTCATATCAATATCTCATTGAAGTTAGAAATACATTTATTCCAGTCTTGATATTTCTTCATAACAAAAATAATCTCTGGGCCAATAATTTTAAGGTTTTTTTTTCCAAATAAATAGTATTTTAGATTTCTATCTAATATTTCTTTTTTTTGTAATTCAAAAAGATTATAAGTTCTTTGTGTAGAAAGCTCTAATGATTTTATAAAAAGCACTCCTTCTGCATTTGTTTTCCCATACAACCATGCTGCAACCGAGTCAGAGGTTGATTCCCAATTCTTTTTAAATTTTTTACAGAAAATTAACTCTTGGCTGGGAAGCCAGATATTAATTTTCCTATCTTGAATTTTATTAGAGTCTGATATTAAGTTAAATTTTTTTTTTTTTTCCTTGATTAAATAACCAAAAATCTCCGTTGCTTTTAGTGCTAGATGATTGCCCGTTTCTTCAGACATATCAGTTGAATGAAAGATATCTCGAATCGAATCAGAAATGCAACCTCCTCCTGTAACTATTACAATTGTTTGATTAACAAATTTTTCAATGAGAGATAGCATAGTGTCCAGCTGGCTATTTTTAATCCAACTACCACCTATTTTCAAAATCCACATAGAAAATGGTTATTTTTTTAATCTGGATATATTTTTTGAGTTATTTATTGAATTATCATTATTAGGTCTGTTCCTAATAATTTGAATTCCAACACTTTTTGTTTCTTTGAAAACTTCCAACTTTTCAAGTTTTAAGTTGACGCTTAAAATACGTTTATCATCAAAACAAAGATCAAAAATTTTCTCAGCTAGAGTTTCAAGTAAATCAATATGACCATTTTTAAGTAGTTTTTTTATTTTATCAATAATGACCTCGTAAGAAATAAAATTTTCAATATCTGCATGAACTTCAGAAATATTATCTTTTGCTTCTAACTCCATGGACAAAGATATTTTTTGTTTTTTTTTCTTTTCGAAATCATGAATTCCTATTGAAGCTTTTAATACTAATTCATTGATCAATATTTTATAATTTTTCTTATTTGAAATATTATTTTTTAAATCTGGAGGCACCCATGAACCTGTCGAGATAATTGATATGTTGTTGACTTTATTCTTCATAAAATTAAATGATAGTTGAAAATTTATAAAATTTAAACCATAAATATAACGTATGAATTTAATAAGTAAAATTACATTTTTTTTTCGGCAATGTCTTCTGCTAGCTTTGATTTTATTTCTGACAGATTCTAATCTTCTTGCAGAACCAACTAATGATCTAGAAAACGATTTTTCTAAGGCTGAGAATGCTGAAGAAAAAAGAGCAAAATGGGGTACCGAAGAATTTAAAGCAGAATTAATTAAAGAAATGTCCTCTGCTAATATTGCTTTGTTCATAAATGAGCATCTTCAGTCAATTAAGGAACCGTCTAGACTTTATTATAAATTTAAAAAAGAATCCTCCAGAGAAGATAACTTTATTGGTAATGTTGTCCTAAATGTTGTTAAAGTTGATGATGATAACACCAAACATATTACATTTAGATATTTAAAAGGAAGAAATAAGGTTAGATTTCCTCCACAGATAGGTGCCAAAGGTAATCCTATATTTATGCTTTTTTTTGAGAGAGACTCAAGAGATATGCAAAGATTAACAGGTGGCAATGCTCTATTTTTTAGAAGCCGAATTAGGCATACAATTGCAGCAACTGACGTAAAGGATGTCCAATTTGAATTCAATGGTAAAAACTATAAAGGTCAAGAAATATCCTTTCAACCATTTTTAAAAACTGAGCTGAAAAGAAGAGTTTCAAGATACAAAACAAAAAAATTTGTTGTAACCATGAGTAACGATATTCCTGGGTTTATTTTCAAAATAGAAACTTTTATCAAAGACTTGGAAGATCCAGACGACATGGTTGTAGAAAAACTAGTTTTTCAGGGCATAAGGACAAATAAAGAATTGAGAGAAAAATATAAAAAAAGTAAAAAAGGAGACACTTAAATGATTAAAAAAATTTTTCTTGGTCTATGCTTGTGTTTAATGTTTTCGGAAGCTAAGGCAGAAAACGATTTCCCCACACTGGCTAGATCCGAATTTGTATTCGCATGTATGAGTTCAAATGAAACAAACAGGGACTTTATGGCAAAATGCTCTTGTGCAGTTGATGAGATAGCAAAAAGGATTAGCTATGAAGAATATGCTCAAGCTGAAGCTATTGCAAGACTTTGGGAAGGCGGAAGTCCTAGAGAAGAAGCTTTTAAAAGTGTAGGTTTATCGAAAGATAGAATGCAAAAATTGTTTAGAGCTCAAGCTGCTTCAGAGCTTGAATGTTTTTAATAATTCTTTGATATAATTTCCGAAGATGAAAAGGTTTGTGAAAAGCTTAAACCATCACTATCTTTAACGAGAACATTCAAAGGGCCACCTGAATCCAGATAATGAAATGTAAACGTCGGATCTTCTGAAAGAGATATGTCAGGACTTGCTTCAAATATTATTTGGTTGTCTTGCTCGACTTTAACATAATTAACAAAGTGTGCTGGAATCTCTGCCCTTGTAAGTTGATTAAACTGAAGGCCAGAGTAATTTGGATGACTTATTAGAAATTTGGCTTTATTTAAGTCTCCCTTAGAACCTGATTGAATAAATTTCATCTTCATTTTTCCTAATCTAGCCATTACTGAATCCATGTCAGCAAGACTTGGGGCTGAGCAACCGCCTGCTGCTTTGACATAATTTGAAACCATGTATACTTCATTATTATTCATTTCAACTATGGCCCTAACATACGTGTATTTGTCAATTCTAATTCTAGTTGTGAATGAAGGATCACCAGATTTAGGGGAAAAATTGAATTTACCAACTAATGGAGAAGGATTTTCATCAATTACCAAAGACAAAGATTTTACGTATGAATCTTGAGTTTGTTTAATTTTGAAGTTAACTGATATGGGGACAATGGCTGCATCAAGAGCTCTATAAGGAGTATCCAATGAAAATAAATGTGAACCATCCTTTATATCGTAACCCTCAAATAAAAAGTCTTTTAGGTCAGTATTCCAAGTAATTGGTTCAGGTGGATTCGATTTTGCATGTGCAAAATTTAATGGAATTATTAGCATACTAATAATAACCATTATGAATTTGATGCAATTTCTATATTCCATTTATTTAATATAGTTAAAAATTAACAAATATGTATAAAAAAAGTAAATTTTTTAATTACAATTTTTGTGCTTCTAAATTATTGAATTTATTGATAAATTTACTAACCTGAACAAATTTTTAAATTTCCATTCATCTTATGTTCATTTTTTAACAAAAAACTCTAAATTATCCACAGTTTTTTTTTTTTAAAATATTTTTGTAAGTATATGAATTTATTGAATAATTAAAAATTAACTTGAAATTTAAAAATTTATGTTCATGTGGCATTCATTTTTCTCTTGAATTATGACTATTCAGCCATAATATAACACTGGGAGGAAATCAGATAATGTAACACAACCTTGTTACTGATTTGATTCCGACATTAATCGGGTAGTTTCTACCTATTATATTAACCGTTAAAAAGGAGAAATACTTTATGAGTATTTTGAAAAAAAGCATCATTGCTTCTGCTGCTTTAGCTCTTCCTCTTGCAGTAAGTGCTAACTCAAAGCTAGAAAAAATGATGAAAGATCCTAGTCAATGGGTACAACAGTCTGGTGATTATGCTGGACACCGTTACACAAAATTGGATCAAATCAATAAAAGTAACGTTGGTAGCTTAAAAGTCGCTTG
>CEUM01068913.1_pt1 | contig 10215 bp, 6 predicted proteins | sample 356421 | NCBI WGS metagenome assembly CEUM01 (sample SAMEA2622716, study PRJEB7988) | marine metagenome | biome: marine biome (ENVO:00000447); feature: surface water layer (ENVO:00002042); material: "saline water (ENVO:00002010), including plankton (ENVO:xxxxxxxx)" | depth 5 m | reverse complement strand
TTATTTTGATTTCTGTCTAAATCCACAAAGTATACCTGATCGTATTCGTTTGAGCCATAATAGGTTGAATGTAGCAATTGGTTTCCATTGTGTTTGATTTCAGACACAAATCCATCACATCTTCCCCCTTGAAAATTAGGTTGTATTGCTGAAGCCGTAGTAGGAAATTGCAGAGAATTAGTCCCACCAGACACGGTTACATCTAGTGAATCATTTAGCGCAATAGAATAAACGGCATCAAACCTTTCTCCTCCAATGTAGGTAGACCACACTAAGTTTTGCAATTTATTGTCTAACTTAAATAAACAACCATCTAAACTACCTCCTCCAAAGTTGGTTTGGTAGGCATTATTTGAAGTTGGAAAATCAGTAGATTGCGTACAGGTTCCTACATAGATGTTGTTATTTTGATCAATTTCAATTTCTCCTCTAATTTCATCAGCATAGTTATACCTTAAGGTGTCATCCGAAGCGGTTATTGAGGTTCTGTTTAGTCCGTCATTTCCACTTCCACCAATGTAAGTTGAACCCAATAAATTTGCTCCATCTGCACTGATTTTAGAAACAAAAATGTCGGATCCATTTATATAATTTATTCCTAACCCGTTAGACATATCTAAGGGTGTCCCACCATTGAAACTGGTGTCGTAACTGTTTGTAGTAGTAGGAAAGTCGGTTGATGAGGTGGTCCCCAATATAAATAGTTCGTCCATATTATTTACGATTATACTGTGCGGTAACTCTTCGCTACTACCGCCTAAGTAGGTAGAATAAATCAAAAAAGAACCAGTGGTGTCAAATTTACTTAAGCCAATATCTACATCTCCTCCCATAAAATTCACATTATATGCTCCAAGAGTGGTTGGATATTGACTTCCAAAAACACTACTTCCTGAATAGAGAAATCCATCTGAATCAAATGTAGCAGTGTAGCCAAAATTGTTTGAGTATGACCCTGAAAAAGTGGAGAAAATTAGAGTGGGATCAATGATAAGTTCATGGTTTTTGTCATATCCTAAGGGAAATTCAAATGATAAGGTTTGCTCATCGAGTTTATAATGGCACAAAATTTCCTTTTTCTCTCCATTTATTAGTTGATATGCATATGGTTTATCCTCAATTACATGGTTCACTGTGGTGTATATATGAAGTCTTTCTTTTTTTATGGAAATATCATTAATTCCATTGTAAAACAACTTAATTTGATGAGGATTACCTCCAGGTTTTACGATGAGGTCATATTTTAAGTGGATGAGTTTAGTATATAATTGGATGTCAATTTCAGGATATACATTTTCGTAAGTCAGTTTATGAAAACCTCTTACATTAGATTTCCACGAATTTTTATTCCCCTTGAAAAAGTTGAATGTATGTTTTGTTGGCTGATTTTTTATTACCCTTGAAAAATCACTATCCATAAATTGAACATGGTAAGCATGCTTTTTTAATTTTTTATTCTTTGATAAATGGAGATTGTTGTAGTGGTTTTCATAAAAATCAGACAGTTTTTTTTCATCAAAAAAATCATATACAAATCCATTTTTGGTGGCATAAAGATGTCCGTTTTTTAAATCTGTTTTGAATAAGACATCATGATGCCATTGTCCTTTGTTTTCAATAAAAATGAAACCACTTTGTTGGCTTGATAAAATGAATTGGCAAAATAAAAGGACTAATGAAAAAACAATTCTCATATTCAAATTTAACGAATGAGATTTGAATTAACTTTTCCCCTTAAGAATATTTTTTTGATAGGCAGTTTGTACTACATCAACCAGTATTAGAATCACTAATATAAAGTAGAAAGTAATTTTATTCATCGCGGTAATTGCATGGCCAAAAATTTTAAGATGTGCTTGATGTCCACCATCCGAAATTAGCATGATCCCAACCAAGAAAAGGATAAATAATCCTAAGACTTCGTACATCCTGTTTTTTTGTAAAAATTCAGCTACTTTATTGGAAGCTACAATCATCAATATTCCACCCGTTATGATAGCAATTGCAATGATCCAATTATTTTCTGTAAGTGCCATAGCACTCAATATAGAGTCAAAGGAGAAAACTAAATTCATAAATACGATCATGAAAATGGCTTTATTCGTACTTACCTTTTGGGTTGATGTCTCGGTATATTCAAACGTAATCATGTGCCAGATTTCTTTGACAGACGTATAAAGAATAAAAATACCACCAAGTAAAATGATTAAACTTTCTAGGTTCATTTGGGCTGAAACATAAGCATTTGAAAAAATTAAAAAGGGTTCCTCAAAAGAGGCGATTAGATTTATGAGAATAAACAAAAGAAGTAATCTGAATATGATGGCAATACCTATTCCTATTTTTCTGACTCTTGCTTGTTGGTCAGTGGGGGCTTTTTTAGATTCTAATGCGATGTATAAGAGGTTATCAAATCCTAAAACGATCTGAAGGGCAATGAGCATAATAAGTGTTCCTGCTAAGGAGAGTATAGTTTCAAATTCCATTATTGTTTGGCTTTGAAACAAAAATAATTATAAAAACTAACTATCTAATTTCGCGTTCCAGTTGTTCTATTTTAAGCCATACATCAGAGGCATGAGAGGTTAACAAGGATTTAAAATGAATACTAGAGTATGGAAGCTTATAAATTTTATTCATTAAATGATTATGATATTTCTTTAGCTTAATAACCTCTTTCATAGACATTACTATTTTAGATTTTAATGCAAAGATCAGCTGATTACGTTATCTAAATATTATCTAATTCTAAAACAAATCTTAAAAGTAGATTAACCTAAAACTTTTTGAGTTATTTAGAATAAAAGCAGGAAAAGGAATTTTGATGATATCAAATGGAAGGAGAAACTTCCCAAGTATCGGATGATTGTTCTTAATCTTTGATGTGTTCAAGTCTAAGCTAAACATAAATTGAGAAGTTCTTTTTAGGTTGTTACAATCACTTGTTACACAATTACATGATGAAATTTCAGGATTATTATGTCCTCCCGTAAAACCATCAATGCTGTACCCAACGGCAAAATCTACATAATCGAAAAGTTTGATTCTTTTGTTCCATAATTCATTGTAGTTGAAGGTGACCCAATAGGTTTGGCCATTATAATCTTTGAAAATTTGTTGTAATCTATTTTCACCTAACAAAGAGGGTCTGCAGGTTGCGTAAGGTGTTTTGGTGAAAGAAAACTTAATTTTAAACGGTTGACTCTTAAGTTTAGATTCTTGAAAGCTGTAAAGAAAAGTCCCTATTCCATTTCCAATGACATCATAAATGGAAAAGCCCCACTCTGTTGAGTAGCCGTCTAATAGTTCAACGCCTAGCATATAACCAAAAGTGTACATGGAGCTTTTTAATAGCGGGTTTTTAATATTGTTTTTTTCAAATAAAGTGTGGCTAAATTTATTGAGTTGATAGGACGTACATGCATGACCTACTTTGTCCATTCCGTTCCATTCTTTAAAATCGTCAAAAAAATGAAAATCTGATCTTGCGTAATTTTTATACCATACTTCGTTGATGCCCACTAGTGAAATTACTGCTGCTGACGGAACACCAATATTGATGACTTTTTTTATAGTGTTATTTGAATCCTTTAGCGATTTGGCGAAAAATGGTTTTGTATTAAGAAAAAAAGAGACTGCTATTAGAAAAAAGACTCTTATCATATTATTCTTTCATCCAAATCATTCTCGCAAAGGCAGTGTGTTGTAATCCCCATGGGTTGAGGTTTGCAGAGAAATTTGATTGAGCAAAATAGCCTTGATAACCAAATGATATCATAATGTTTTCTGCCATATCCAACGTAAGTATGAGTCCGCTTCCTCCTCCAAATCCAAACCCGCCAGGGTTGTTGTTTCCAATTGTATTTGTAAGGTTGGCAGGTACATGATTGACGTTGTGAGCTTGATTTACACCATCCATATATATTTCATTATTAATCAGTGTTACTTGATTAAGTTGAAATTCAAAAGGAATGCCTAGGTGAAAATCATCTTCATTGATGAAATCCAACACTAAACCTAGGTTAAATAAATTTCGTCTTTCTCTTCCCCTTACGGAGATGATTACTGGAGATGTAAAATTAGCATCACCAGGGTTGTAAATGGCATCAACAACTTGAGATGTGCCAGTTACGTTGACATCTGCCAAATTGTAATCTAAGTAATATTTAAATTTGGGATGATGCTTACCCACATGTAGCCCTATTAAAAAACCAGGATTATAGCTCATTTCAGCTGGGACAGCCGTATTATCAATCACCCAATTTCCCATTCCTCCAAACTGAGTATCAAGGAAGTTAATCCCTGATGTATATTTGATGTTGGGGTTATTTCTATTCAACATGCTTTCTAAAGATGTTGCCACATAGGTGTGGGCATCATAGAGAATACTCGTATTGTTATTGGCTATGTAAGTTCCAATATTAAACCCATACTCTAAATGATCTTTTTTGGCATAAAACTGACCAACAGCATTCAGGGAAAAAGTAATTAAGAAATAAACAGTTATAAATCTCATTTAATAACGTATTAATTGGTCTATTTTTTCTTCTAATTCTGTTAAAGGTAAGAATTGATTTTCTAATTCTATCGCAAATGGAACAGGTGTATCCATGCTAGCACAACGAAGTACGGGTGCATCTAAATCTTCAAAACAGTATTCGTTTATTAAAGCAGATAGTTCGCCTCCAATCCCTCCTGTTAAACAATCCTCATGTAAAATAAGCGCTTTATTAGTCTTTTTCACGGTCTTAAATATGCTTTCCTTATCTAGTGGAAGAAGAGTTCTTAAATCTAAAATATCAGCTTTCACATTGAGTTTGTTTGTGGCCGTTTTTGCCCAATGTACTCCCATACCATATGTAATGATAGACAGTTCTTGTCCTTCTTCTACCAGCTTTGCTTTTCCAATAGGTGTAGTGTAATAGTCGTTGCTTACCTCACCACTTAAGCTTCTGTAGAGTGCTTTATGTTCAAAAACCATAACAGGGTTAGGATCTTCAATAGCTGCAAGTAGTAGCCCTTTAGCGTCAGCGGGGTTTGATGGATAAACAATTTTTAAGCCTGGGGTATGAAAAAACCATGCTTCATTACTTTGTGAGTGAAATGGACCGGCTCCAACTCCTGCACCTGTAGGCATCCTTATTACCACATCTGCATTTTCACCCCATCGATAATGCAGTTTGGCTAGATTGTTTACAATTTGATTAAATCCAACGGTCACAAAATCGGCAAATTGCATCTCCATTATGGCTTTTTTACCTCTTATAGAAAGTCCAAGGGCAGCTCCTACAATGGCAGATTCACATAAAGGCGTATTTCTTACTCTGTCTTTTCCATATTTCTCTACCATGCCTTCAGTAGCCTTAAAAACTCCTCCGTACTCCGCTATGTCCTGTCCCATAATGACTAATTCAGGAAACTTATTTAATGCTTGATCAATACTATCTTTTATGGCATCGATTAATCTTAATTCACTTTTATTTTTAAGTTCCTTGTTTTCAGTGTGCTGTGCAAATGGGGCATAGATATCTTCAATTTCTTCTGATTGGTTTGGTGTTATTTTTGGTGCTCTTTCTGCTTTTTTCCATGCCTCACTAATTTCCTTTTTTAGTTGTAATTTTATTTCCTCAACTTCAGTCTTTTCAAGTAATTTTTCATTTAATATCTTTTCTTCAAAATGTGTAATGGGATCTTTTTTACTCCATTTCTCCTGCAATCCGTCAGGGTAATATTTCGTACCTGAAGCTTCTTCATGACCACGCATTCTAAATGAGATAGCTTCTACAAGAAAGGGTTCTGGTTTTACTCGCTGTTTTCCTTTGATTTCTTGAATAGCTTGGTAAACCTTGTCTACTTTGTTTCCATCAACTTGTACGGTTTCCATTCCGTATCCTATTCCCTTATCGATAAATTGTTTACAATTAAATTGTTCCTTGGATGGTGTAGATAATCCCCACTGATTGTTTTCAACAACAAAAATCACAGGTAATTGCCATACCGAAGCTACATTTAGCGCTTCATGAAAATCCCCTTCACTTGCTCCTCCATCTCCTGAAAATACAAGAACTGATCGATTGGTTTTTTCTATTTTTTCGGCTAAGGCTATTCCGCATGCTATTCCTAGCTGTGGACCTAAGTGAGATATCATCCCCACAATTTTATGTGGAATTGATCCAAAGTGAAATGATCGATCTCTTCCTTTAGTAAAACCGTCTAGTTTTCCTTGAAATTGGCAAAAAAGTTGGTATAAATCTACATTTCTAGATGTGAAAACACCTAAATTTCTATGCATAGGTAATATGAATTCATCATCATCCATAGCACATGTAGTCCCAACAGAAATGGCCTCTTGTCCAAAACCAGAAAACCATTTGGAAATTTTACCTTGTCTAAGAAGAATAAGCATTTTCTCTTCGATCAACCTAGGTAGAATTAGTTTTTTGTAGATTTCAATTCGTTTATTTTTCTCCATTTGATAAAGTGTGATTGAAGTTACGAAAAGTGAATTTAGATCTGTTTTTTACATTAAAATCGATCAAATGTATTAATATATGTTTGGTGTGAGTTACTTAATACCTAAATTATTTGAAAAAAATGATAAATTAAAGTAAATTCGCAATCCTAATTTTAGAGCTAAATGACCAAGAAATTATTATACTTTTTATTCCTGTTTGTACTAACCATTTCATTCCAAAATCAAGCTATTGCCTCTCACTTAGCTGGGGGTGACTTTAAAGTAACCATGGTTAATAACGGAGCATCTTCTAGTTCTTACGATGTTCAGTTGAGGTTATATAGGGACGATGTTAATGGAATTACTTTGCCAACTCAAGTGACCATTGGTATTTATCAAATTGGAACCAATAACTTAGTAACATGTAAAACCCTATATGAAACAGGAGCCTCTCTAGTTCCATTGGGTGATCCTTGTTACACACCCGATCCAAACGTAGTTAGAATTGAAGAAAAAATATACCAAACCATTAGTTCGGTTACCCTTCCAAACTATACGTTTGGTTATTACCTACAATATGAAGTTTGTTGTCGAAATCAATTGGCCACTAATCTAGCTACTCCAACTAGTGATGGCATCACTGTATTTGCAATAATACCTGACCCAGGTTTAGGTCAAAACTCTACACCCGATTTTGGTAATTACCCAAATGATGCGTATTTCTGTGTAAACAATATTAAACAATTTACTTACCCTGTAACTGATCCTGACGGAGATCAGTTAGTTTACTCCTTAGTTGCACCCTTAGATGAAGGAACTGGTTTTGGTACGTGTAGTAACTCTGCCCCAGGTTCAGGTGCTTATCCATTTTATCCAGATTGTGTTTTTTCAGCTGGATTTAGTGCCTCCAATATGATAGGAGGTCCACCTAACTATCCGGCCATGTCTATAGATGCCAGTACGGGTGAAATCACAGCTGCACCTACACAACAAGGATTTTACGCTTTTGCAGTCAGGGTTGAAGAATATCGAAATGGGGTTAAGATAGGAGAAGTCAGAAGAGAGCTACAGTATGCGGCACTTCCATGCCAGGTTAGCATTCCTCCAACTCTTAGTTTAAACGATAGTTCAGCTGTTCCTTCAACTCAAAATGCAAGCGTTGACTCCATTAGTGTAGGTGTCTATGTTGACGATAGTATTTGCTTGGATTTAGAGATTGGTGTAAATGACCCATCTGATTCTCTTTACGCATTTTTAACATCCTCTGATTTTGATTTATTAAATAATTATGTGGCTCCTGTTCCGTTTAATGTAATTAGTCCAAATAACTCTTGTACGTATGTGTTTAACATGTATGACTCCTTTGGTGATGGTTGGAATGGTGCATCTGTTGATATTTCAGTAAATGGTATCATATCACATTCTAGTATAGGTAGTTCATTTACCACTGGTAGCTCTGCTTCATATAATTTAATTGTTTCCAATGGTGATATTATATCTATTCCTAGTGGAAATTGGACTAGTGGGTCCTGGGATTCCGAAATAAGCTGGGATCTACAAGATTACAATGGAACGGTGATTGCTTCAGGATGTCACCCTTCTTCATTTTCTTGTGTCTACAATCCACCCACGATTACGGTAACATGTCCAACATCGAGTACCACTCATGCTTATTTTAATTGGAATAATTCAGCTGACAGTATGTTCTTTAATATTTCCAATCTTACCCCTTCAGGATACATTGGAAATATTGGTAGTATTTACCTTAGGTATTGTTGGATGCCACCATGTAATTTCTTAGGCGACACCTTACAACTCGATTTAGATGCCTATTCTGTTGATTGTTCGGGTTATAACCCTATCGAAGCCGATATTTATGTTCATGTTGACCCCGTACCTCAGTCTACTGCCATTGATGTACCTTCACAAGTGACTATAAGTTTAGACGATACCATGTGTATTGATTTATTTGCTCAAGATACGTTAAACCCAAATGACACTTTATTTATTGAGCCATATTCTGCAAATTTTGACTTACAAGGCACTTATGTAAGACCGCAGCAAGATCTTTCCGGAAGACATTATTATGAAAACTTTAATGATTCAATTGGAAATACGGTATACATGTATGGGTACAACTATGATACTAGCACAAATATTGTATATGCAGACTCCTCAACCGTTGCTCTTCGTTATTGCTGGGTGACCGATTGTGACTATGTTTTCCAAGAGGAATTTGATTTATTATATACAGCATATTCTTCCGTGTGTGGATCAGATACTATATTTGCAAATTCTCATGTTGAGGTAGAAATGCCTATTGGAGTTGTTGAAGAAATTCCAAATACGTTTACCCCTAACGGAGATGGAGAAAACGATTTCTATCAATTGGCTGGGCAAAATGATCCTTGTTTTGATGTGATGGATATTAACATTTACAATAGATGGGGAAAACTTGTTTTTACTTCAGATGATCCTAACTTTAGATGGGATGGAACTAATCTAAAGGGTAGAAAGTGTGACACGGGTTCTTATTTAGTTATTATTGACGGTACTTTTGGAAGTACATATGATGCTAACGGAGTTCGTCAAGCTAATCCAGTGAAGGATGAAATTATGATTTATTTATTCAGATAGTTCTTCTGCTGATAATTTGCTTATCAGTTTACGAGCTGATCATAAAGCTTTTCATATTTAGGCAAAACTTGTTCGATGGCAAATTTCTGAGCTGTTTTAAAAGCGTTAGATTTAAATTCTAGTAGATTATTTTCTTTCGATAAAATAGTTAAGCAGCTTTTGGCCATTTTTTCAATGTTTCCAACTTCACTTAAATATCCACTAAATCCGTTTTCAACCACTTCTGGAATTCCACCTGTATTAGTGGCTACAACAGGAACCTTACATGCCATAGCTTCAAGAGCGGCAAGCCCAAAGCTTTCTTTTGAAGAGGGCAGAAGAAATAAATCAGAAATATTGAGCACTTCTTTGGTTGATTTTAAATTTCCAAGAAAATAAATATGCTCATTGAATTTGGATTTTCTAGCTTGTCTTTCTAATTGATTTCTCTCCGGACCATCACCTACAAGAATTAACTTTGTTTTTATTTTTTCTGCCACTATATTAAAAGTCTTAATCACATCACCAATTCTTTTGACTTTTCTAAAGTTTGATACATGACAAATTATTTTTTCACCATTTGGGGCATATCTATTCTTGTAATATTGATTCTGATCCATTTGATATTCCTCTATATTGATAAAATTGGGAACGACTTGTATGTTTTTTTGGATGTTAAAAAGTTGATGTGTTTCTGATTTTAAATTTTCTGAAACAGCTGTAACAATATCAGATTGATTAATAGAAAAGGTAATTACAGGTTCAAAAGAAGGGTCTTTACCTACAAGCGTAATATCGGTACCATGAAGCGTGGTAATAAATGGAATACTAATTCCTTGAGTATGTAATATTTGTTGAGCCATGTAAGCAGCAGATGCATGAGGTATGGCATAATGTACATGCAATACATCTAATTTTTCATATTTTACAACATCTACTAATTTACTTGTTAATACTTGTTCATAAGGTGTATATTCAAATAATGGATAATCAGAAGGAACCACCTCATGATAAAAAACATTTTTTCTCAATTCACCTAATTTAACAGGCTGACTATAGGTGATAAAATGAATTTCATGTCCCTTAACCGCTAGTGCCTTACCAAGTTCTGTTGCGACTATTCCACTTCCGCCAAATGTGGGATA
>CEUM01106147.1_pt1 | contig 10216 bp, 2 predicted proteins | sample 356421 | NCBI WGS metagenome assembly CEUM01 (sample SAMEA2622716, study PRJEB7988) | marine metagenome | biome: marine biome (ENVO:00000447); feature: surface water layer (ENVO:00002042); material: "saline water (ENVO:00002010), including plankton (ENVO:xxxxxxxx)" | depth 5 m | reverse complement strand
ATCGCACGTTCATAAAAAACCATCCATTTCGTACTAAGCCCAGATTACATTCAGATTCAATAAAAAAAATGGACAAAAAAGACAGGCCAGATTTAGCAGAAGAACAAAACTTCCTAATGACACTGGATCCTAAACTGGGTTATCCACCTAGAGAAAGATTAACCCCTGTTATTAAACAATTAAAGAAAAAAAACACACATAGCAGAGGTCTTCCTGGAGGGGTAAGTAGCCCTTGGGAAGAACGGGGACCAAACAATGTAGGTGGCAGAACTAGAGCTTTAATGTTTGACCCTAATGATGTGACTGAAAAAAAAGTATGGGCTGGTGGTGTAACTGGCGGTCTTTGGTATAACAATGACATTACTAATTCAAATAGTAATTGGCAAAGTGTTGATGACTTTTGGAATAATATTGCCATTTCTTGCATTGCATTTGACCCAAACAATACTCAAACTTTTTATGTTGGTACTGGAGAAGTATATACAGGGGCAAGTAAAGGTGCAGGTATTTGGAAAAGTACAGATGGAGGGCAAAACTGGACGCAACTCATCTCTACAAATAATTTTTACTATGTAAATGATATTATTGTTCGGAATGAGAATGGTGCCTCAGTGATTTATGCAGGTATTGATGGCAGATATTATCAGGGACAATGGCATGGAGTCTCTAGTGTTGGCTTACAGCGATCTACTGATGGAGGACAAACTTGGACGCAGGTATTGCCAGTTGTATCAAGTGGCCCATATTCACCATCAGATATTAAATTAGCTTCAGATAATAGAATATGGATTGGAAGCAGAAGAAACCCCTATGGAGAAGGGGCTGGAACTATTTTACACTCTGATGATGGTTTAAATTGGAGCATAAGCCACACCCAAAGTGGAGCAGGTCGTGTGGCTCTAGCCTGTGCACCTTCTGATGCTGATTATTTATACTGCCTAATTGAATATGGACAACAGCTTGGATATGTGCTTAAATCAACAGACAAAGGCGTATCATGGGTTAATCTAAATGAGCCAGATGCTAGTGCTTCTGGGTTAGATTCAGATGATTTTACTAGAAATCAAGCATGGTATGATTTAGTAATTGCTGTTGATCCTTTAGACAAAAACAGTGTTATAATAGGTGGTATTGATCTTTTCAAATCTACAGATGCTGGAATTTCATGGAACCGATTATCCTATTGGCACATATTTTATGGAAGCCCTTATGTACATGCAGACCAACATGCCATTATATATAAAAATAACTCCTCGTCAGAAGCCATTTTTGGAAATGATGGAGGTGTTTTTTATTCAAATAATCTCCAAAGCGCTAGCCCAAGTTTTCAAGCTTGCAACACAGGATATAATGTAACACAGTTTTATTCAGCAGCAATGCATCCAAGCGCCAATACTGATTATTATTTAGCTGGATCTCAAGATAATGGAAGTCACCAATTTAGTTCAAGTGGAATAAATTCAACTATTGAGGTAACTGGAGGAGATGGTGCCTTTTGCTTCATAGATCAGCTAGACCCCAATTTACAATTAACATCTTATGTCTATAATTCTTATCGAAGGTCAACAAATGGAGGGAGCAGTTTTAGCTCTATTCAAGATAATCAAAGTACTGGGATGTTTATTAACCCATGCGCCTATGACAGTGATCTAAAAATATTATACTCAAGTAGAACAAGCAATACAATCCAAAGAATTTCTGGCATTGATGCTGTTACAAGCATTGATTATTTTACAGTTAACGGCATGCAAAATATGGCCAGCTCATTTAAAGTTAGCCCATACACATCAGGAAGCACTACACTTTTTATTGGCACAAGTGGTGGGGATGTGTACAAAATCACTAATGCCAATAGTGCCTCACCCGTAGCTAATCTTATTTCTAATGGCATTCCTGCGGGTAATGTATCTTCAATTGATTTAGGCGATTCTGAAGATAAGATATTATTAACTCTATCAAATTTTGGAATTAATTCGGTTTGGTACTCAGACAATGGTGGAAGTTCCTGGTCCAATAAAGAAGGAAATTTGCCAGACATGCCGATTCGATGGGGCATCTTTAACCCTAATAATTATAATGAAGTTCTGTTAGCCACTGAATTAGGAATTTGGGCTACTGATAATTTTTTATCAGCGAGTCCAACTTGGCAAGCAAGTAATGCGGGCTTTGCTAATGTTCGTGTAGATATGCTTAAGATTCGTAATTCAGATTATCAAGTATGTGCCGCAACTCATGGAAGAGGACTTTTTACAAATAATGGATTCTTTGAGGCAGGTGTAGCTAATGATGCTGGAATAAGTATGATTATTGAACCCGTTGCTGAATTTATTTGTGATTCAGTAATTAACCCAATTATATTATTAAAAAATCATGGTGATAGTGTATTAAGTAATGTGGAAATAAAATATTCAATAAATGGTGGTGCATTACAAACAACAGTATGGAATGGTTTTTTAGGTTTAAAGGGTACTGACAGTATTTTTATGCCTCCAATTAGTCTTGCATTAGGATTAAGTCACATTAATATTTACACCAACTTGCCAAATGGGCAGGCAGACGAAAACAATAATAATGATAGTATCTCATTTAACATTAACTATGTAGAAACTGCAAATATTCCGTACTTGGAAGATTTTGAAAGCGGAATCTATCCACCATTATACTGGGGCATAGAAGATCCTGGCGGCACCTTAACATGGAGTCCCTCAAATGGAATCATCGGTTCAGATGGTAATACAACTACAGCAAGTTTCATGAACAATTATTCTTACAGTAGCTATGGCGCAGAAGATGGTTTGTTGATTCATAAAGTTGACTTAACTAACGGGCAAAGTCCTTTTTTGACTTTTGATTTGGCTTATGGCCGATGGTCAAATGTTTACTTTGATGCCTTAAAAGTTTTAGTTTCAGATGATTGTGGCGAAAACTTCCAACAGCTTTATTTCAAATCTGGTTCAGACTTATATGGCAACAATTTATCTACGGTGGGTAATCAAAACAACGCTTTTTTCCCATCTAGTTCCTCACATTGGCGAAATGACACCATTTCTTTAGCTGCCTACACAGGCAAATCGATACTAATAAAATTTGTAAACATTGCAGGCTATGGAAATAATCTATTCATAGACAATGTTCACATTCGTGATGTAAATAGCTGCAGCCTAAAAAACAACTTCTCTAAATCAGATGCAAGCTGCAATGCAAGTAATGGAAGTATAATATCAAAAGCAAGCATGGGTAATCCCCCATACAGCTTTGCATGGTCAAATACTAGCACAGACAGTATTATTGAGAATCTAAATAGTGGCTGGTATTATTTAACTATAACAGATTCTAGTCAATGCCTATTAAAAGACTCTATTGAAGTCATAAACCAAAACTTTGAAATAAGCTTAGACTATAGCACTTCCCCTAAATGCAAAGGTGAATTAAATGGAACTATTGCCCTTTTAAAATCTGGAGGTTCACCTAGCTATAACTATTCATGGAGCAATGGAGACACCGACAGTATTCTAACTGCAGGGGCAGGAATCTATTCAGTAAGTGTTAGTGATCAAAATGGATGTACTACTACTGATTCATTTATTATAATAGATGCTACCCCTATCATTGTTAATGCATCTACAACAAACCTAACCTGCTTTGAGTCTAACGATGGTTCAATTAGCACATCAATAAGCAATGGCACAGCACCCTATACTTATCTTTGGTCCAATTCTGAAAGCTCTTCGAATATTGCATTTTTAGCCGCTGGCAATTATCAATTAACAATTACTGACAGCAACCAATGTATTAAATTAGATAGCTTTATAGTTACTGAACCTGATTCTTTGAGTCTATCAAGTATAAAAGTAAACGATAGTTGTGCCTTACAAAAAGGAAGCATTGAAGTTATAGTTCAGGGTGGAACCCAAGCTTATACATATAGTTGGAGCAATGGAGCTAATGCCAACAATCTGAACCTACTAAATGTTGGCCAGTATAGTGTAACTGTTACTGATGCAAATAATTGTTTAGCCACTGCGAGCTATAGCATTGATACTTTAGGATTTACCAATTTTAGTTTAAACAAACAAGATAATTATTGCTTTAATGGAAAAGACGGATGGATAAAAACAAACATAACACAAGGCTCTCCTCCTTATCAATATAGTTGGAGTAATGGGTCGAGTTTAGATAGCATTATGCAGTTAAGGGCTGGAAGTTACACCCTAAGCTTACTTGACTCCTATGGTTGTGAAAGCATTCAATCAATTAATATTGATGATCCACCAAAATGGACAATAACCTATGATAGTACATGGGCAAGCTGTGGTATTAATAATGGAAGCGCACAAATCACAACAGTCAATAATTCAACGCCTCCGTTAACTTATAATTGGTCTGATGGTCAAATAGGGGCAAATGCCCTTAACTTATATGCTGGAACATATCAGGTTACTGTGTCGGACAGCCTAACATGCTTAGATAGCTTCCAAATAATAATTAACAACTATGAACCTTTTGTATCAACCTCATCCAAAGCTAACCCAAGCTGTATTGGACTAAATGACGGTCATTTAGGTTTAGATATTAGTGGAGGAGAATCTCCATATCAAATCATTTGGAACACTGGTAATACTCAAGACAGTATAGGGAACTTATTAACAGGAATTTATAGAGTAACCGTCATGGACAATAGCGGATGTGTGAAAATTTATGAAGACACCTTATCAAGTCCTGATTCTATTGAAATAAACTATAGTTTTACAACGCCGAAATGCTTTGATAGCTATGATGGAAATATAATTGCAAATGCAAGCTCAGGAAATCCACCCTATACTTATCTATGGTCTAATGGACATACAGACTCATCAAATATAAATATTGCTGCAGGTATACACACGGTAAGTGTTAGCGACAGTAAAGGCTGTCAAAGTATTCGAGATATTTATTTAGCACCTGTAGATTCAATTACAAGTAATGCTGTAATAAGTAACGCTTACTGCGATCAAAATAATGGAAGTGTTATTATAGCTGCAAGCGGAGGTGAAGGACCTTACTCATATTTATGGTATAATAACGCAACGGATAGCAGTTTATTTAATTTGGCCTCAGCATCTTATAGCTTGACAATTACTGATAATATTAATTGCTCAAATACTTTTGTATACTCAATAAGCAATGTGAATGGTCCAAGCCTAAGCTTAAACTATCTTAATCCCAGCTGTCACGGAACAAAAGATGGACTCATTACAAGTACAGTCAATGGAGGAACTTCCCCATATCAATATTTATGGAGCACATCTGACCAAACAGCAGGAATTAATAATCTCGATACAGGCATCTATTATTTAAGCGTTACTGATCAAAAAAATTGTTTGGTCATAGATAGCGTACATATAACTCAGGCAGATGCCTTAGATATTGACATTATTACAACCTTAGCTTCATGTAACACTCCTGATGGAAGCGCTCAAGCTCAAGTTAATGGAGGTGTTTTCCCTTACTACTATGCATGGAGCACAAATTCTGCAGCTCCCAATATTTTCGGCTTAAGTGCAGCAAACTATTCTATAACTGTCACAGACAATAAAGGTTGTACCGAAAACAAAGATTTTAATATTGTAAATCCTTTACCAAATGTTAATGCTTCAACATTGCAAATACAATGTCATGATAGTCAAAATGGGAAAATCAGTATTAATGCAAATGGCGGCAACACCCCATATTCTTACGTATGGAATACTGGTGACACGTCCTCAAGCCTATCAAATCTCAGTCCTGGCTTTTATACAGTAACGGTAACAGATGCCAGCGGTTGCCTCAGCGTATATAGTGATAGCCTAAGCAATCCATCTCCCATTAATCTTTCACTTAATGGTACAGATATTGGCTGTTATGGCAATCAAGATGGTCAAATAAATTCTACCCTTAATGGTGGTGTTTTACCTTTTCAATATATATGGTCCAACTCAGAAACTACAGACTCAATTGCAAACCTAAACCCAGGCACATATTCTCTGACTGTAATTGATCAAGATAGCTGTATAGCATCAGGAACTGATACCATTTATGAACCTGACCTTATTCAAATAATCGCCAATATAAAAGAGGATTATTGTCATACAGATAGCGGACAAATCATCACAAGCATATTTGGTGGAACAAGCCCATATCAATATCAATGGTCAAATGGATTTACATCTTCTAGTTTGCAAAACCTGAGCAGAGGAAACTACATTCTGACAATTACAGATGCCAATGCTTGTGTTCAAAATGATTCCTTTTGGGTTGATACTGCTGCATTAATACAATTGCAGCTCTCATCAAATACATCTTTGTGTGATAGCGCTACTGGAAGTATTGAAAGCCAAATTTTCTTTGGACAAGGACCTTATCAATATTTCTGGAGCAATGGATCAACTGATTCTAACCTTAATCAATTAAATGTTGGCACGTATTATTTAACAGTTAAAGACATTCATAATTGCTCAGCAAGCGCCCAATCCAACATTGAAGCCGACCTTAACTATTCTTCCAATTTCTCTTTAGACACCTCGATTTGTTTGGGTGATACTTTATTTGGTGCATTTACAAATATTGACTCATTTAATTCAAGCAACGAAAGCATTAATAAAATTTCAGATTTATCTTTCTGGCTTTATGAAACGGAGTCATCTAATTATGTAATTAACCTTTATCACGGCCAATGTATTAAAGTAGATAGCTTTAAACTTAACATTTTGCCTCAAGCCATAGCAAACATTACTAGTCAATTGGACTCCTTAACTTATGGTGAAAGCACTATACTTGAAGGCAATCAATCTAGCTCCTATCTTTGGACATCGCAAAATGCAATAAGTGACTCAAGTCTTCAAAGTATTGAGGTCAGTATTACAGAAAATACTAGCTATTTCTTGACTATTGTAGATTCTAATGGATGTATAGCCTCAGACTCAATTTTATTGCTTTACAAAGAACCACTTGTTGAGCTTATACCTATGAGTGGAATTTCTCCTAATGGGGATGGAAAAAATGACACTTGGCATATTGGAAATATCGAGTTATTTGAAAAAGCTGAAGTTTCCATTTATAGTAAGGATGGGTATCTTGTCTTTAAGCAATCTAATTATAATGATTCTTGGGATGGAACAAATCAAGGGAAAGAGCTTAACGAAGGTGTCTACTATTACATTATTGATTTTAAAGACGGAACTAAAGCCCTAACAGGTCATATAACACTATTTAGATGATAAATTGTAAGAAGATATACTATCTGACTTTATTATTAAGCCTTATAAATGGGGTAAAAGGTCAAGATTTGGGCATCATGTACCATTGGAATTTCGATGCTTCTATATATAACCCTGCTAGTAGCGGCAAATTCCTACCAATGTCTGCATTTTTTATGAATCGAACACAATGGACAAAAATTGAAGGTAATCCCCAAACTCAAATTGCTGGAATCAATATGGGATTTGACAAAAACAATCATGGCATAGGTTTTATGGTATTTAATCAAAAAATGGGACCATTAAGACAAACGGGAAGTAAATTTAATTATGCCTTTCACATTCCATTAGAAGAAATGTATTTATCCTTAGGGGTTTCTGGGCATTTCTATCAATTTCATGTAGAGAACAATGACATTAATCTTATACATACTGAAGATCCTGTATTTGAAGATTTAGAAAACAAGTTAACAGGAGATGCTACTTTTGGCATGTATTTATATACTAAAACTTTAGAGATTGGTCTATCAATACCAAACTTAGTAGCGCAAAAAATAAAATGGACAAATGATAGTCAATATGGCATTTTCAATAATCAAAGACAATATATTTTATCAGCTAGCTATCCCTTTGAGGTTCAAGACATGGTAGTTGTGAAACCTGAACTAATAACGGCTTATACAGAAGGTGCAAACATTCAGGCACAGCTTGGAGCAAAAGCTATATTAAAAGACATGTTTTATTTAGGAACCTTCTTTTCAACTAATCAAAGTGGTGGGTTTTTATTTGGTGGAAATTATAAAAATCAATACAAGCTTACATATGCATTTGAAATCCCTCTGAACTCTAGCAGGCATTATTTTAGCACATCACATAATATATTCTTGCATATTGGCTTATTTAACGGAAGAAAATACAACGTTAAGATTACCAATAAGGACCTCCGCTATTAAATACCTTTTCAAGTACTTGAGGCTTCATTATAAAAAATCTAAATTTGGGGTCAAATAAAAATAATTTAACATGGCAAATGCATTTTTTGAAGTTCCCGCAGCTATAAATGAGCCGGTGAAATCTTATGCTCCAGGAAGTCCAGAGCGTGAATCTCTAATGAGTTGTTTAGAGAAAATGAAAGTTGAATCGACAGATATACCAATGATTATAAATGGAAAAGAAATAAGAACAAATAATCAAATTAAAATTCATCCCCCTCATGAAATAAAGCATTGCCTTGGACACTATCATTATGGTGATAAAAGCCATGTTAAACAAGCGATTGAAGCAGCATTAAACGCAAAAGAAAGATGGGCCAATACTTCTTGGGAGCACAGAGCTTCTATCTTTTTAAAGGCTGCTGATTTATTAGCAGGACCATATAGAGATCGCATGAATGCAGCTACAATGCTAGGACAATCAAAAAATGTTTTTCAAGCAGAAATTGATGCTGCTTGTGAAATGATTGACTTTTTCAAGTTCAATGTACAATTCATGACAGAACTGTACATGGAACAACCAGAGTCAGGAGAAGGCATGTGGAATAGATTAGATTATAGACCATTAGAGGGCTTTGTGTTTGCTATTACTCCATTTAATTTCACCTCAATTTGTGCTAATCTTTGTGCTGCTCCAGCTATGATGGGAAATACCATTGTTTGGAAACCGTCTGAAACACAAATTTATTCAGCAAAAGTAATTATGGATCTTTTTAAAGAGGCTGGAGTACCAGACGGTGTTATAAATATTATTCATACACCAGGACCAGTTGCTGGAGATGTATGTTTTGCTCATCCAGAGTTAGGAGGCATACATTTTACAGGCTCTACAGCAACTTTTAAGCATATTTGGAAAAGTGTTGGTCAGAATATTGATGCCTTAAAATACTATCCACGCATTGTTGGTGAAACAGGAGGCAAAGACTTTATTGTTGCCCATCCTTCAGCCGACAGAAAAGCTTTAGCAACAGCTATGATTAGAGGTTCTTTTGAATATCAAGGTCAAAAATGTTCAGCTGCATCAAGAGCTTATGTACCCCAAAGTATGTGGGAGGAAGTAAAAAGCTATTTAAAAGAAGATATAGAAAGTATAAAAGTAGGCAGTGTAGAAGACACATCTAACTTTGTAAATGCCGTTATTGATGAACGATCTTATGATAAAATAAAAGGATTTATTGATAGAGCTCAAGAGTCATCTCAGGCCGATGTAATCTTTGGAGGAAAATGTGACAAAAGTCAAGGATACTTTGTAGATCCAACTATTATTTTAGCTAAAGACTCACATTATGAGACTATGGTTAAAGAAATATTTGGACCAGTATTAACAGTTTTTGTTTATGAAGATAATGAATGGGAAACTGTATTAAAGCTAGCCAATGATAATGAATATGCCTTGACTGGGGCTATCTTTTCACAAGATCGTTATGCAATTGAAACTGGAGCTAAGGCTTTAGAAAATGCTGCAGGCAACTTTTATATTAATGACAAACCAACTGGTGCGGTCGTCGGCCAACAACCTTTTGGTGGTGGAAGAGGATCAGGAACAAATGATAAAGCTGGAGCAAAACAAAATTTATATAGATGGGTTTCCCCTAGAACAATCAAAGAAACATTTGTGCCACCCAAAGACTATCGTTATCCTTTTTTAGGCTAAGAGAAATCTGTCAAGCCTAGTAACTCATCCATAGTTTCCTTAGAAACTGCATGATACATAGGTCTTGCTTGCTTGTATATCTTCAAGGCAAATTCTTTTTTGCCATGTTGAATAAGTGACGCATAAAGAGGTGTCAAAAACTTTCGCCGCCCGACAGAAATCAAAAAAGCTTCTATCGCAGGCTCTGCAGCTTCATAACCAAACTCTATTGTTTGAATATACCATGCAAATGCCTTCTCGCTATTAGTACATTCTGTAAGCCCAAAAGCCATATCAAGTGATACTAGCTGTTCACTTGAGATATCTTTCGGTAAGTGCCTCAAGAAATGTAGCCATTCGTGTGTGCTCCAATGCTG
>CEUM01136962.1_pt1 | contig 10223 bp, 10 predicted proteins | sample 356421 | NCBI WGS metagenome assembly CEUM01 (sample SAMEA2622716, study PRJEB7988) | marine metagenome | biome: marine biome (ENVO:00000447); feature: surface water layer (ENVO:00002042); material: "saline water (ENVO:00002010), including plankton (ENVO:xxxxxxxx)" | depth 5 m | reverse complement strand
TCTCTAGAAAAAGTAAATCTTCTTGGTTTTCTTGGGGGAAGAAAAGACCATGAATTATTCAATTTAGGTGAAGCTCATAAGGTACTTCTTTCAAACAAAGTTAATAGAAAAGTTAAATTTCTATTCGATCAAAGTTTTATAGGTTTCCCTCCTGGTCATCACAATGTAAAATTGACCGGTACCTTTAGTCTTTTTGTCATAGAAGAAGCTGAGATCACCATAATTGGACAAATAAAATACCCCCTTATAAGACCCACAAAGGTTCTCCCTCTTTCATCGCAAGGTTTAAGCAATATAAGTAACGGAGAGTTTTTTATTCAGTCAAATAAACCAGTTTTTCTATACATACCACCAAAGGCAAACCTCAATGACGAATAGAGATCAAGCAAGTCATGAAGAGCTGAATATGAACAGAAAGCGCTACTTCATTATTGATCAAATCAGAGGGGCTGCAATTGTTTTAATGATATTTTTTCACTTATTTTTCGACTTAACCATATTTGGTGCTTTAACAATCAACTTCTCAAAAAACCCTTTTTGGTATTTTCTTCCTAGACTGATCGTATTCCTTTTTCTTATCGCAGTGGGCCTTTCTCTATCCCTAGTTCATGAGGAGAAAGTCTATTGGAAAAAATTTTTACCAAGGTTTTATAAGATATCTGTACTGGCAATATGCATTAGCATTATGACATGGTTTCTTTTTCCCACAACCTGGGTTTACTTTGGGACACTACACTGCATAGCGCTTTGCAGTATTATGGCCCTTCCACTCCTCCGTTACCCAAGGCTTGCGCTATTTATTTCTCTATCTTTAATAATTCCCAGCGCATTATTTGATAAAAACATTCCCTGGTTCACACTTCCTCACGCTTCAATGGATTATATATCTCCTTTTCCTTGGTTTGGCGTGGTTTGCCTCGGTTTATTTCTCAAAGCAAAAGGATTCCACACAATTCATTTAGGCCATGGAAAAGTACTTTCTGCTCTAAGTCTTTTAGGTCGCCATTCTCTTAAAATATACATACTGCATCAACCTCTACTATATGGAACTCTTTATCTATTTTTTCGAGTAATAAAAGTCTAACAAATCCATTGCAAATTTTGATACATCTATATTGATGACTATCCCTTCATATGCTAGCTTACGGGTAGTGTGTAGATAAGGTGTCATAGGGTGTGCGATCGAGCAAAACAATGGCTTCGTAACTTGTAATAAGGATAATTTTCCATTGGACTTAACTAAAGCTTGGCTAAAAATAGAACGGTTTTTTGGTACTCTCAAATTCGCAGTGATCATACTTTCTGTATTCTCAATTTTAATGATTATTGGGACCTTGCTTGAAAGTACTTATGGAACTGACTACGCAAACAGGATGATTTACAAAACATGGCTCTTCATGGGTGTTCAATTCCTCATGTTCCTAAGTATAACCATGGCACTTTTTTTAAGATTACCACCTAAAAAAACTTTTTATGGTTTTTATACTATTCATATCGGTCTCATTCTTATGGCCTGTGGCTCTTTTATCACCTGGCACTCTGGCATCGATGGGCATGTTACATTAGACCCTAACACACCAACACAAAAAGTTGAACTAGGCGAAGATCAGGTACAGGTAAGACTTCCTCAAAAAGGAAAAATGGCAGTTCTAAACCTTCCTTACACTCCCTTAGAAACAGACCTGAAAGAAGAATATAATGAAATTAAATTTAAAACCTTTTATCCTTATAGCGAAAATAAATTAGAATGGATTGAAGAAAAGAGTCAGTATCCACTTGGTGTTTCCTTTCCGAGTACACAATACCTACTGTTTAACGACAACATAAGCCAAGACTTTGTCCTCTCTCTTCATCCAGAAGCTCCCAACTTTCGCTCATCAATGACCATGGGCCTTTTAAACCTTCACTACCTACCTGAAAAGCTAGCAGAGTGCTTTGGAAGAAAGAATCCAAGCAAGCTTATTTTTTGGGACAGCATAAAAAGGGAGTGCTATACCCCGGAAGAGAAAAATATATCGATTAACAAAACGACAGAGGGAAAATCTTTCGTTATTTTAAAAGATGGAGAAACTCTTTATTCCTTCTTTCCAGAACTTTCTCCCTGGCCATATAACGACCAAAAAGAGCCTATAACTCAGTCCCCAATTAGAGTTTTTAATAAACTTCTCTTTGAGAAAAAACCACACCTCTTTCTTTTTGGAAGAAAAGCTGCATTTAGTGTCGAAGGTGAGTGGGAAGTTCTCACGATAAAAAATGAAGACACAGTTGACTTACCTTGGATGGGCTTTGAACTTCAAGTTCTTAACCATACAACATCTAAAGTTCCCGCAGAAGTTCCTTATTATGTTAGCCCCATTCAAAAGGAGAGTAAGCTCATTCGTGGCGATCAAAAAGCCATCCTTACAGAAATACGAGGGCAGAATTACTGGGTGACAGATAAAAAACCTCTCAACTTACTTGTAGACGGAGAAAACATAAAAATCCACCTCGTAAAGAAAACTCTTTCGCTCCCTTTTGAGTTAACCCTCAATAGGTTTAAGATGAAAACGAACCCAGGAACAAATGAGCCTGCTAGTTACGAAAGTTTTGTCCAACTCTTCACTGAGAACGGGACACAAAACCATCATATTTTTATGAACAACCCCCTAAAGTTCCAAGGCTTTACATTTTATCAGTCCTCCTACTATAAACTTGGCGATGGTCAAATATATGGATCAGTTTTGAGTGCAAATATCGACCCGGGTAGACCTTTTAAATATCTTGGGTCAGTCCTTCTTGTTTTTGGCGGTTTCTGGCATTATATGATCAGACGCAAGAAAAAGTCGCCAAACTCCAAATTTAAAACTTCTGAGGCGTTATCATGAATTTAAAAACTCTTATCTCCCTTACGATTACACTCTTTTGCTTATTGTCTCAACACTGCCTTGCGAGCTCTCAAAATATTCAAGCAGGTCTTTGCCCTAAAGGGCTTGACACCTTACCCATTCTTCAAAATGGACGACTCAAACCCCTTTATGTTCACGCCAAAGAAACATTTTCTCTTCTAGGAATTAAAATAAAAGGGCCTTTAACTCCCACGCAAACTTATTGCCTTCTTTCCTTAGAAGGACTAAAAGTTCCGAATGATCTTAATCTTCAAACCCCCATACAACATATTAAACTCAGAGAATTTCTTGAGCTTAAGGATGATCAGAAAACGATCTCCTTTAAAAGTCTTCTCAAAAAAGCTGAAAAATTAAGAATTAAACTAGTGAAGATGAAAGAAGACACCTCTGAAAAAAAAGCGTTTCAAAAAGTCTTTAATAAAGTCCATCTTTATAACAGTATAAGAACTGCAAATGATTGGACTCTCTTTGATAAAGACAAAAAAGATGGTGTTACTTGGCCAGTCTTAGGAAGCTACCTGACAGAAAAAAGAGTCAAAGCAACGTTTGAAAATTATCCATCTGAGAATCCAATTGTAAAAACAATTCTCCTAACAAAAACAGATTATATTCAAAAGCTTGGCGATCAATATCTTGTAGAATACCATTTTGTGAAAGCAGACCTGCCTTTTTGGTGTCTTATTCTTTCTCTGGTTACCCTTGCCTCTATGACTCTTTTCAGAAAAAAAGTTGGCGTTGTTCTAATTTTTTCTAGCGCTACCTTTCTCTTACAACTTGCGATGATGATACTTAGAATCTATATTTCTGGTAGAGCTCCAATTACTAATATGTACGAAACCGTCTTTTTTTCCGGGTTTGGATGCCTTGCTTTAGGTCTTTTTATTGGTCATTTAAAAAAAGAAAAGGTCTTTGTTTTTATTGGAGTAGGTTATAATATTCTCACTCTTCTTATGATTAACTTTGCTGATGGAATGCTTAACGAACAAATTAGTCCTTTAGTTCCTGTCCTTAGAGACAACTTTTGGCTGAGTACCCATGTCACAACAATCATTGTGAGTTATGGTGCTCTTGCAATGAGTTGGGTTCTAGGTAATAGTATTCTAGTTAAAAAGTGTTTTTTTGGTATCACTAAAGAAGAGGAAAAATACCTTTCAGAAAAAGTTTATACTTGCCTCAAATGGGGTACTATCCTTCTCGCCGCTGGAGTTATACTTGGAGGGGTCTGGGCCGACTACTCTTGGGGTCGTTTTTGGGGATGGGACCCAAAAGAAACATGGAGTCTCATTGTTTTATGCATTTATATGGCCATTCTTCACGGAAGGAGCACCTCCTGGATTCCTACGAAGCGGTTTATACCTCTTGTTTCAGGTGCGTTTATGAGTGTCATCATGGCATGGTTTGGGGTGAATTATATATTAGCTTCAGGTCTTCACAGTTATGGATTCAGTGAAGGTGGGGCCATTTTTATAGGTTCGTTCTTTGCATTTCAAACTATTTTCCTCATTTTTGCCACTTTAAAGACAAAAAACTATGACTATGCTTAAGGATTGTAAAAGTCCTTAAGTGTTGAATTCAAGAAATGCCTCGTTTTTTGCTTAAACTTTATTAATAACTCTTTTGAACTTTCATGTTTTTTTAATTTTTTATATTCATTACTTTCTAAAGCAAAATCCCTAAGCTCAAAAACCCCTTTTACTTCTTCAAACTCCCTCCTTAATTGCTTCATTTCTTCTCCATAAATTCCTTCGAATAAATTCTTTTCATGAATCAACTCCAACTGAATAAATATATTTTCAAAATCTTCAATTGATCCCGGAAGCATAGACATATCAGCTAAGATTCTTGTTAATACTCTTCTCATTTTTTGAAGAGTCTCGTTATCCCAAGAATCAAGTGAATTTTCTGAAAAAACTTGATTTAAAAGAACAATATTAGATTGATTTGAACATGGTGAAACTTCTACCCCTTTTTTATACTCTTTTTTATAAAATTCATTTCGAAAATCAAAGCCTTCTAACTCTTCGAGAACTAAGATTGCACGGGAATTATCTACTTCAATTAAGCTTTCACCATTTAGAAAAGATTCAAAAATTGCATTAAACTCTTCCTCACAGTCATTAATTTCCTTTCTGAAATTTAAAATATTTTTTTTATACATTTTTGGAGCTTTTTCTAAAGCCCCCCCCTCTTTATTAAGCCTCTGATCATCTTGTGGTTTAATATCATCAAAACTATTAATTGAAGGTTGAAAAATAAAACTCTTAGTAACCCTTTCTTCTGGAAAAATGAATCCCTTAATAAATACATTGAACCTTAAGTTATCCCTAAAAACGAAAAGACATAAAATTAATATGAACCCTAGGATTAAATTTAATTTAAATGACTTTTTATTTTTTTTCATTTCAAATAAGACATGGGTCTAAGTATTTATTTTTTGAAATAGATAAATTCACAAGATCTATTTATCAGTAACTAAGGAGAGGTTTGAAAGTTTATATTTTTGAAGAATATTTAAAACTTTAACAAGCTTTTCATAAGCAACTTTTTTATCAACACGAAGATCTATTGGCACATTTTTATTCATTTGTTTTTTGCAAAAAAGATCAAAATTTGTAAAAGAGCTTTTTTTACCGTTAAGAGCAAATACTTCTCTTGTCAACTCAATCAAAATTCCTTTCAAAGGTTTTTGATCTTTTGATTTAGCATCCTGGGCCTTAGGAAGTTGAAGTAATAAAGCTGATTCTTCTTTTTTAAAAACAGTTGTTACCATAAAGAAAATTAAAAGAAGAAAAATAACATCTATAAGTGGAGTCAACTCTGGAACTAAATCTTCTCTTTTTCTCATTCTTTTCATGGAATCATACCTCAGATTTTTGCTCACTCAAATATTGAGAAAGAACCTGATCTTCAAGCTTTACCTCATAGGAGGTTAGCCAACTTGTAAGATAATTATAAGAAATGAAGTGAGGAATAGCCACCAGTAGCCCGCCGACTGTAGTAATAAGTGCCATTGAAATACCATCAGCAAAAAGGCTCGGTTGATTAAGGCCATGGGATGCAATAGATCTAAAAGCAGATAAAACGCCAAGAGCTGTTCCTAAAAGTCCCAAAAGAGGGGAAATCGTCGCGATAATTTTAATGGTATTCAGCCCTCGTCCTAAGTAATGCCCAACAGAGTATACTCTATCTTTGGCCATTTCTAGAATGAGTGAGTCTGCGTGAACTCCAGGACATTGATCTTTTCTTAAGGACTTCAAAATTTCCTGAGCGTGAAAAATAATAAGTTTCTTCTCACCATAAAAGGCAAAAACCTTCCAAATAATTAAGGTAAAACCAAGAATGTTCATCCCCAGAAGAACATACATTATCTCTCCACCACTTTTAATATAGTCAACTATGGCCATTACCTCTCTCCCATTCAGAAAATGAACTATATTCTAAAACATATTTTCGGCTTACTTAAGGTCCGGAAAAAATTACAATAAGGAATCATAGTCGGTAAAAGGCCTTATGATTTTTAGGCAAAGCGAAAAACACCCTTATTTATAGCCTTCTTTCCTGATAAAGCCTTACCTTAATCATAGAGACATATTAGATTTATTGTCCACCTTTTTGAAAAAGGTTTGAAAAACTTACTGAATAATATTCCGCCAACTATTTTGGACATTCTTGAAGATTCACACCTTCAATTTGAGCGTAAACGGAGTTCCACAACTTTTGCCTTTTCTCTAGCGAGGATAAACCAGCGTTGAGAGCTTGCTCCCATTTAACTTCATCATCACCACACAATATTTTAAGGCATTTTTCTGCCAAAAGACTATGCTCATCACCATCGATTTCAATATGTCTTTGAACGTAATAAACAAATGATGGACAAGTCGTCTTATCAACCTTCATCTTATCTAGTAAACCTTGGTACATTTTTGGAATTAAACTTTCTCTTCCAAAAAGAAAAGAAGCCGCTATTTCAGGAAGAGTACCATTTTTAGCTAAATCTAAAGTATAAGAGACGAACTCCCTTATACTTTCACTTAGAGGCTTGGTATCAAAGTTTTCTAAAAACAACTCAATCGAATCTGTACTTGCACCAACTTCATTCATACCCTTTAAATACAGGTCAAAGTGACAGAGGGCCCCACCTCCAGGAAGAGAGTCTGATTCTTCTCCTAATACTATTTCGTTAATGAATTGAACTAATTCACCTGGATATTTTGATGGCTTCCAAGGCACCGCTACACAAGTTATTTCTCTCTGTAACGCCTTTAAAAGACTCATAAAGTCCCAAACAGCAAAAACATGGTACTCCATAAAAATTTTTAAGGAATCATTGCTTTTCAAAGCAGAGTATAAAGGGTGTTCAGCAAGACTGTTTTGCTTAAGCCCAATTTTGTGACGAAATGTTTCGATATTCATCTTAGAACCCTCTTTATTATAGCCACTTTTATAAAAAAGGCAACGCACTGGAAAGGTTGTATGCGAAACAAAAAATGTTATTTATATTTATAAGTGTTTGAAATGATTGAGTAAGTAATTTAGACTAAACTTCGAAGTCGTCATAAGTTTGACCATAGATAAAGTCATTCTCTTGGGTGAAATACTTCCTAACAAAAAACTGTCCAGGCCTAATTACTGATATAAAGCCATTAACTTCCAAACTATGAATTGCGCCAAAAAACTCATCCGATTTAAGACCAACTGCATCCACCAAATCTTCTTCCTTTGCCACGACAGAAAGACCATAACTTTTGTATAAGTTTGGTTTGCACCAAACTAATCGGTATAGATACATTAGAACAAGTATCTCAACTCTATTAAGCCTGAACTCACCAATGATTTGATCAAAAAAGAGGTCTGGTATTTCAGATGTTGTAGGAAATCGTAGATTTTTTGGTACCCCTATACCTTCCTCTTCCCTGGATCTTTCACTATCAACCCCATGAATAAGACCTGTTTCGAATGTACCTGTCATCCCTTCTTCCCCAGCCAATATTATTTTCAGCCTAAGTTTAATAACTTAACGTAAAGGTTCTCATGATTCATACAAGGGTTAAAAAGGGAAAAAAATTCCCCCTAGCTCCAGTGAATCCAGAGCTGGAGGAAATATTAGATATTAATCTTCTTTAGCAAGTTTTTCTGCTCTCTCTTTCTTAACCTTTTCAGATATAGAAGGAGGACACTCTGCATAACGGGAAAACTCCATTGTGTAACTAGCTTTTCCTGAAGTTAAAGATCTTAAATCTGTGGAATAGCCAAACATCTCTGACAAAGGAACTTCTGCGTTAATAATGACTTCTCCATTTGGATCAGTCTCCGACCCCATTATAATACCTCTTCTAGAGGAAAGGTCTCCAATAACACCACCTTGATACTCATCAGGTGTAGTTGCTTCAACCTTCATAAGAGGCTCTAGAAGAACTGGAGCTGCTTTCCCAATAGCTTGCCTCATAGCTTGTCTAGAAGCGATTCTAAAAGCCATGTCTGAGGAGTCAACATCATGGTACTTCCCATCTTCGAGGAAAACTTCAACGTTAATAAGAGGGAAAGCTGCTAATGGACCTTTTTCCATTACATCATTAAAGCCTTTTTCACAGGCTCCAATAAATTCTGATGGAATAGACCCACCTTTAATCTGATTATGAAATTTAAAAACTTGATCTTCGGTGTCTTTTTCTTCATCCAACAATGGCTTAATTCTTCCAATAACCTGACCAAACTGACCAGAGCCACCTGTTTGCTTTTTATGAAGGTAATCGTAGGAGGCTTCGGTGTTAATAGTCTCTCTGTAATTAACCTGGGGCGGACCAACTATAACTTCACAGTTGTATTCTCTATTTAATCTTTCGATATAAATTTCAAGGTGAAGCTCACCCATCCCAGCAATCCTTGTTTCACCAGACTCTTCATCTGTATAAACATGGAAAGTTGGATCTTCTTTCAAAAACCTTTGAAGGCCTTTACTCATTCTCGCTTGAGCGTCTTTGTCTTTAACAGAGATCGACAATTCAATAACAGGAATAGGAACGTGCATTCCTTCACAAGAAATATGAGTTAAATCTGAATTTCCAACAAATGTATCACCAGACGCACAATCCATACCAATAATGGCGACAATATCACCAGAGCCGGCAGAGTCGATATTTTCACGATCATTGGAGTTCATTCGAACTAAACGACCTACTCTAACCTTTTTCTTAGTTCTAGTATTAAATATTTGATCACCCTTTTTAAGAGTACCTTGATAGATCCTAGTATACGTTAGCTGGCCAAATTGCTCATCAGTAATTTTAAAAGCCATAGCAACTAGATCTTTGTCGCTATCAGGAATAAGATCTAAAGTTTTATTATTATTGCTATCAATTGCCTTTGGTTTGTCACATGTAAGTGGAGAAGGAAGGTATCTTGATACCGCATCTAAAAGAGGTTGAACACCTTTGTTCTTAAAAGCAGACCCCATGTAAACAGGAGTTAATTTAAGTGACCTAACACCAACTGTAATAGCGTTATGAATTTGATCGTCAGTTATTTTATCAAACTCACCTTCCATAGCTTTTTCCATTAAGTCATCATCAAAGTCTGCAAGGGCCTCAAGCATAGCTTCTCTTTCTTCTTGAGCTTTCTCAAGAAGTTCCGCTGGGCATTCCTCGATTCTTACTTTTTCACCATTAGAGCCATCGAAGTACCAAGCTTTAAGCGTAATTAGGTCAACAACGCCCTCAAAGTTTTCTTCAGCACCAATAGGAATTTGCATAAGAACAGCGTTATGCTTTAACTTTTCTTTAAGAGCCTTCACTCCATTCCAAGGGTTGGCACCCATTCTGTCCATTTTATTTAAAAAGCAGACTCTAGGAACATGATAACGCCTCATTTGTCTATCAACTGTAATTGACTGTGATTGAACACCAGCCACAGAACATAAAACAAGTACCGCTCCATCAAGAACCCTCAAGGATCTTTCAACTTCAACAGTAAAGTCAACGTGACCTGGAGTGTCAATAATATTTACACGAATATCTTTTCCGCCACCTTCGGCACCTTCAATTCCCTTATCCTGAGACCCTTTCCAATGAACTGTCGTAGCAGCAGAAGTAATTGTAATCCCTTTTTCTTTTTCAAGTTCCATATGGTCCATCTTAGCTCCGGCACCACCACCTCGAACGTCCTCAATTTTGTGAATCATGTCACAATAGTAAAGGATTCTTTCTGTGAGGGTTGTCTTGCCCGAATCAATGTGAGCAGAAATACCAATGTTCCTCGTTTTAGCCATTAATTTCATTAAAAAACTCCACAGTTTCTAGTATCAAAGTTCTAAGTCATCTCTTGTAAATTTTGCCTTTTTTA
>CEUM01076221.1_pt1 | contig 10238 bp, 13 predicted proteins | sample 356421 | NCBI WGS metagenome assembly CEUM01 (sample SAMEA2622716, study PRJEB7988) | marine metagenome | biome: marine biome (ENVO:00000447); feature: surface water layer (ENVO:00002042); material: "saline water (ENVO:00002010), including plankton (ENVO:xxxxxxxx)" | depth 5 m | reverse complement strand
CCACCTCTGGTGAAGATGTCATCTGTGAGGTACTGAGTGAGACCGATGACTCTGTTACCTTCTCCAACGCAATCGTTGCAGTTCCTGCAGGTAACGGTCAGATTGGTTTTGCTCCCTGGTCTCCTCTCCTCAGCAAAGAGGTGAAGGAATTGACAATTGACAAAAAGTTTGTAATGTATATTGCAGACGCACAGGATCAGATCGTGACTGAGTATCAGTCTATGTTCAGTCCCATCATCGCTCCCAGCAAGAAACTCGCTCTCTAAGTCTTTTATTTTATTATGATTAACATTGATCGCATCAACCTTGAAGAGTTCTTTGGTTGCGTGAACGCTACCAATGACAAACTGATGAAGTCCAATGCATTCAAATCTTTCCGTACTTGGTTGCAGGAGAAGTCCTTCGCCAAGTGGAGTGATGGCCAATTTGAATATGTTGGAGATTACAAAGATGGAGTTGATTTTATTTCGGAAGATAATATCAACTATGAGATGAAGGGTAAGCTCAAGATGTTTAACAAGGATGGATCTACATCTGTAATTGATCTTAAAAATTTCCGTGGAGATAAAAAAGTAGTCGATAAGACCTTTGACTACATGTTGCTTGTGGATACTGGGTCTATGTCAATTGGAATTGTTGATTGGGACACCGTAGAAAAGCGTATTTACTTTACTCCTAAATCTCCTACTGCCAAAGTTAAGTTTCTTGCAGGAGACTTTACTATGCTTGCTAAAGATATTAAACCTGCAGAGAGGAGTACTACCGCTTCTGATCTTATTGGTAATCTGCTGGAGATCCTTTGATGAAGAGTTATAAGACTCCTCTCCGCTACCCTGGAGGCAAGTCTAGGGCGTGCAAAAAGATGGATCCATACTTCCCTGATCTCAGGGACTATAAGGAGTATCATGAACCCTTCATTGGTGGTGGTAGTGTCGCTATACACATCACTAAGAAGTATCCACATCTTAAAGTTTGGGTAAATGATCTCCATCTACCCCTAGCAACCTTCTGGCAACAACTTCAGAATAATGGTTATAGGATGGAGAAGAAACTTCAAGAACTGAAGTCTCGGTATCCTGATAGGGAATCTGCAAGAGGACTGTTCTTGGCATCCAAAGATTATCTTGAGAATGATAACTCTGATTCTCTTTGGACTGCGATTAGTTTTTACGTTGTAAATAAATGCTCATTCTCTGGTTTGAGTCAATCATCTTCGTTCTCTCCACAAGCTTCTGACAATAACTTCTCAATGAAAGGTATTTTGAAGTTGTCGGGTTATCAACAACTTATACATAATTGGACGATCACTAATTATTCTTACGATAGAGTTTTGGATGAGTCTTCTGATCGATCCGATGCATTTGTTTATCTTGATCCTCCATATGATATCAAGGATAATCTTTATGGTAAAAAAGGTGAAATGCATAAGGGGTTTGATCACGATAAATTTGCAGAGGACTGCAATAACTCCTCTACAGATATGATGATCAGTTACAACTCCGATCAACTTGTAAAAGATCGCTTTACTGATACTAAATGGAGAACAGGAGAGTTTGATCTTACATATACTATGAGATCTGTTGGCGATTACATGAGTGATCAAAAAGCACGTAAAGAACTACTTTTAATGAACTATGAAAATACAAGTCTCACTGTACAAAGCGGGCAAACTCTGGACGGAGGAGTATCACTCTTCGGACTTTGAAGATGCTAGAAAAATTGCTTTGGCAAGAAATCCTGGAGCAACTATCACTGGTGTCAGTGCTAATTTAACTGCTGACCAAATAAAGGACGTACCTGATTATTTTAAAAACTGATGGAACTGAAGGATTGGTTGAACTCTATTAACCACACAAAAGAGGATTTGTCGGAAGAGATCAAATCATATCCTCCATTTATTGTTAATCGTTGCTTATCTGGGCACTTAGATTGCGTTTTATTTGCCAATGAGATGAATAAAAACTCTCAAATTGACAAAGACATGCAATATTCTTTTTATCTAAATAGTTTGAGGAAGCGTAAAAGGTTTTCTCCTTGGCTCCGAAAGGATAAGATTACTGATCTTGATATTGTCAAGCAATACTATGGTTATAGTAATGAGAAGGCAATGCAGGCATTGAAGATCTTGTCACAAGATCAAATAGATTTTATTAAGCAAAGACTTGACATTGGTGGAACATGACAAATAGTATTGAACCTCAGGTAAACTGGACACCTGAGATGATGGTTGAAGTGATGTTGAATGAACCTGATGATTTCCTTAAGGTTCGTGAAACTTTAACTCGTATCGGAGTTGCTTCGCGCAAAGAGAAAAAACTTTACCAATCTTGCCACATTCTCCACAAGCAGGGCAGATACTACATTACACATTTCAAGGAGTTGTTTGCTTTAGATGGCAAGCATGCAAACCTTACCGTAAATGATGTTCAGAGAAGGAATAGAATCGCGAGACTTCTCTCTGATTGGGGTTTAATTAGCGTAGTAGATGGCGATTCCATTATGGATATCGCACCTTTAAACCAAATTAAGGTTTTATCCTACAAAGATAAAAACGACTGGATCCTAGAACAAAAATATAATATTGGATCTAAAAAGAAAGTAGAAGTTGCTGAGTGATGGAAGAAAACGATCTAGAACAAGACGGATATCAACTATTCTTATCAATAGAAGATGTCCGTATGTTCTATGATCATACGTGCTATTCTATCAAGATGTGGCCAGGAGCACCTGCTAGACCATATGAGGAACAAGAGTTTTTGATGCATCTGAAGTCTCAACTATTTGCTATGCTTGCTGACCATACGTTTAATAACGGTTAACCCAACAATCATATTCGGTTATCGCGGTTACTCTTTTTTGTAGTTTGTGTTTAAATAGTATTGGATGCCGCAAGGGTCCACACAACATAAACTCGCTTAGTAAAGGAGCTAACACCATGGGTAACCTCATGAGATATAATGCTGCAGATATTCCGCAGCTTCTGGATAGAATCAATCGTAACAGTATTGGAATGGACGAGTATTTTGATCGTCTATTCAACGTACATGAATCATCTACTAACTATCCTCCCTATAATTTGATCCAGGTTAGCAATGTAGAATCGCGTTTAGAACTCGCGCTTGCTGGATTTAAAAAGGAAGAGGTAAATGTCTACACCGAATACGGAAAACTTTTTGTTGAAGGGCAAAAAGAGAATAAAGAGACCGATGCGTCATATGTCCACAGAGGAATGGCTCAACGATCTTTCACCAGAGCATGGACGCTCAGTGATGATACGGAAATTAGATCAGTTACTTTTGAGGATGGGTTACTGAGTATCGCACTCGGTAAGGTAGTTCCAGAACATCATGCTCGTAAAGACTACCTATAAATAATAGCGGCTACCTTCCAAATATCGTCGCCGCACGGGCGGGGTTGGTCAGAATCAACCCTTGCCCCCTTTTCTTTTTCGTGCTAATATAACAGTAAACTTCATTTAGTTATGGCAATTAAACTAGCTGTCGTGAAGACAGGAGAACAAATAATTACTGATGTTGAAGAGATGCTTCTTGAAGACAAAGTAGTTGGTTATTTTTTCAATAAACCTTGTGTAGTAAAAACGGGTGATCCCCAGATTGGTGAAGAAGGAGCATCCTTTGAAATCAAACTGAGTCCTTGGATTGCTCTGGGTAAAGGATATAAGTTCCCAGTTCCTCTCGATTGGATTGTGACATTTGTCGATCCTGTAGATGAATTGAACAGAATGTATATGACTGACATCCTCCGCCAAGATGTGGATGAGCAAAGTCAATCTATGGTAGTAACTGATAACTGTAAGGATTGTTGATATGGAACCTAAAGTAATTATCTTTCAAACTGGTGGAACTCTAATTGCTAAATTAGAAGAAGCACCTTCTGCTGACCTTGGCGAACCAGATTGCATTCTGGTACAACCATTTAACATTATGCCTGATGGAACCCTTCAAAATTGGTTGGGCGACATTACCGCAGATACCAAGTTCAAGATTCATTCCGATAAGATCTTGACCATTGCAGAACCAACTGGTAGAATCAAAGAACTGTACAGCAGTTTGACTAAGTGAGATTTTATACGAACGTCCAGATGGTCGGGAACCAGTTCCTCGTCAGAGGTTATGAAGATGGTAAACGCTTCACTACCCGCGAGAAGTGGAACCCGACCCTTTTTGTACCATCTCAAAAGAAGACGTTCTATAAAACTCTTAGTGGAGAACAGGTTGAGGCAATCAAACCAGGCACTGTACATGAGTGCCGTGAGTTCATCAAAAAATATGATGGCGTAGAAGGATTTAAAATCTACGGTAACGAGCGGTTCATCTATCAATATATCTCTGAGAAGTATTCTGAGCAAGAGATCAAGTTTGACATTGGTAAGATTATGCTATCTACCATTGACATTGAGGTTGCTTCTGAGAATGGATTCCCAGACGTAGAGTCTGCTGCTGAAGAAGTTCTTCTTATTACCCTTCAGGATTATGCAACCAAGGAGATCATTACTTGGGGTCAGGGTCCATTCAAACTTAAGCAAGGGAATCATTACTACAAGCAATTCAATAATGAAGAAGATCTTCTTCATGACTTTATCAGTTGGTGGATTGACAACACTCCCGAAGTTGTCACTGGATGGAATAGCAAACTGTATGATATTCCGTATCTAGTCCGTCGTATTGATAGGATTCTTGGTGAGAAGTTGATGAAGAGACTCTCTCCGTGGGGTCTTGTAACTGAGCAAGAGGTTTATATTCAAGGCAGAAAGCAATTGTCCTATGACATTGGTGGAGTCTCTCAGTTAGATTATCTGGACCTGTATAAGAAGTTTACTTACACAAACCAAGAATCTTACCGACTGGATCATATTGCAACTGTAGAGTTGGGACAGAAGAAACTAGACCACTCTGAGTTTGATACATTCAAAGACTTCTATACAAACGGTTGGCAAAAGTTTGTAGAATATAACATTATTGACGTGGAACTTGTTGACCGATTGGAAGACAAGATGAAGTTGATTGAACTTGCATTGACTATGGCATACGATGCCAAGGTCAATTATGAAGATGTGTTCTATCAGGTGAGGATGTGGGACACGATCATTTATAACTACTTAAAGGGAAGAGGAATTGTTATTCCTCCTAAAGAGAAGTCCGACAAGAACGAAAAGTACGCAGGTGCTTATGTTAAGGAACCGAAACCTGGAAAGTATGATTGGGTTGTGTCTTTTGACCTTAATTCTCTGTACCCTCATCTTATTATGCAATACAACATCTCACCAGAGACGTTACGAGATACTAGACACCCATCGGCTACGGTTGATCGAATCCTTAATGAAGAGATAGACTTTGAGGATTATAAAGATAGTGCGGTGTGTGCTAACGGGTCCATGTACCGTAAGAATACTCGTGGGTTTTTGCCAGAACTCATGGATAAGATGTATAGTGAGCGAGTGATCTTCAAAAAGAAGATGCTCAAAGCAAAGCAAGCATATGAGAAGACACCTACTAAAGATTTGGAGAAGGAAATTGCACGCTGTAACAATATTCAGATGGCTAAGAAGATCGCCCTTAACTCTGCCTATGGTGCTATTGGCAATCAATATTTTCGTTACTATAAACTTGCTAACGCCGAAGCAATCACCCTATCTGGACAAGTCTCCATCCGCTGGATTGAGAACCGAATGAATGCTTATCTAAATAGGATTCTAAAGACGGAAGACAAAGATTATGTTATTGCGTCTGATACTGATTCTATCTACCTACACCTTGGTCCGCTTGTTGATCGTGTGTTTACTGAGGGATCTGATAATAAAGAAAAGGTAGTTGAGTTCCTTGACAAAGCATGTCAAGATCAAATTGAACCCTTTATTGATAAGAGTTATCAGCAGTTAGCAGAGTATGTTAACGCTTATGATCAGAAGATGTTCATGAAGCGTGAGAACATTGCTGACCGTGGGATTTGGACGGCTAAGAAGCGATATATCTTGAATGTATGGAACAGTGAAGGTGTTGCTTATGCTGAACCTAAACTGAAGATCATGGGCATTGAAGCGGTCAAGTCATCAACTCCTGCCCCTTGTCGAACTATGATTAAGGGTGCTCTAAAACTTATGATGACTGGCACTGAGGAAGATGTGATTGAATTTATTGACAAGAGTAGACAAGAGTTTAGGCAATTGCCTCCTGAACAGATCTCATTTCCTAGGTCTGTATCCAACGTCAAGAAGTATGAGTGTAGAACTTCCATCTACTCAAAGGGAACACCCATTCATGTCAGGGGTGCCCTCCTATTCAACCATCATGTAAAGGACAAAAAACTGACCAATAAATATTCACTCATCAATAATGGTGAGAAGATCAAGTTCTGCTATTTGAAGGAACCAAATCCATTACGAGAGAACGTTATCTCGTTTATTCAAGAATTTCCTAAGGAGTTGAACCTTGACAAGTATATTGACTATAACCTACAATTCGACAAGAGTTTTGTCGAACCTGTAAAAACCATTCTTGACGCCATCGGATGGAACGTTGAGAAGACTGTAAACCTTGAACTATTTTTTGGATAATGGAACTGCCTATCAACGATAAAGAACTTGCTACTATTGTAAGCGCATTGCGACTGGGCGGTGATGCAGCACTTTATCAAAAACTGAATATTATTAAAGAGATCCGTGATGCTAACCCAGGCGGACCTTATAAGAAAATTGCTCGTGAACAGTTTGGTTTTGCACTGTAATGGAGATCGTTACATTATTCCCCACAACAGTTTATAAAAACAATATAATCAACGATTTTACTGAAGATTGTATTGACAATTTAAAGGGTGAGGAATATATAAGAACGCCTCTAGATAATGGATGGATAACTAAAAAGTTAGATCTTCATAAAGATGATAAGTATAATGATCTTTTTGGTGCCATTGATTACCATGTAAATTATTTTGCAAAAGAAATTTTAAAAATAAAAGATGACATTGATTTGGTCTGCATGTCTTCTTGGGTAACTATGAATATTGGATCTGATTATGCTCAAGATCATATTCACGCATCGTCTATGATCAGCGGTGTTCTTTATCTGGATGCTCCACCAGGTTCTGCTCCAATAAATTTTCATGGAGATATTAATAAAAATAATACCTTTGGAACTTTCTTTCCAATACAATATTCTGAATTTAATCAGTTAAACTCAAACACCTACCGAGTTGACGTAGAGAGTGGTATAATGGTGTTGTTTCCATCAAGCCTCAGACACTCTGTGAGACCCAATTCAGATTCAAGTATAAAGAGGTATGTACTATCTTTTGACTACATACCCGTAGGAGTTTTGAATGCGGGACCAACTAAAATTTCATTAAATGTTTTGTGACTATGATTAAAGTAAAGTATCAACTTAAAGAACATCCAAACACAACGCTTTTTAAGTTCTTTAAAACTGAAGAACATGTAGAGATGTTTAAATCTCAAAACCCACATTATATTTTTGAGTGACCTATGGATTTTTTGAAGGACATTGTAAAAGAGATTGGCGATGAATACACACAACTCGCCGCAGATATTGACGACTCTGAGACTTATGTGGACACGGGTTCGTACATCTTTAACGGACTTTGCTCAGGTAGTATATTTGGTGGTGTATCTGGGAATAAGATTACTGCCATTGCTGGCGAGTCTAGCACTGGTAAAACTTTCTTCTCACTTGCTATGGTTAAGAATTTCCTCGATTCTAACCCTGACAGTTACTGCCTCTATTTTGACACTGAAGCCGCAGTTAATAAATCACTCCTCACAAGCCGTGGTATTGACCTTGCTAGGGTTGTCGTTGTTAATGTCGTTACCATCGAAGACTTCCGTAGTAAAGCACTGAAGGCAGTGGATATGTACCTCAAAGCGCCTGAGGGTGAGCGCAAACCATGTATGTTTGTGCTAGACTCTCTTGGAATGCTATCCACAGAGAAGGAGATTACTGACGCTCTCAACGAGAAGCAGGTTAGAGACATGACCAAATCTCAACTTGTCAAAGGTGCGTTCAGGATGCTCACACTTAAGTTGGGTCAAGCAAACATCCCCATGATCGTAACTAATCACACTTATGACGTTATCGGTGCCTATGTTCCCACAAAGGAAATGGGTGGTGGTTCTGGTCTTAAGTACGCTGCTTCCACTATCATCTATCTTAGTAAAAAGAAAGAGAAGGATGGAACAGAGATCGTTGGAAATCTTATCAAGGCAAAGACCGCTAAGTCACGTTTGAGCAAGGAGAACAAAGATGTTACGGTGCGTCTTTATTACGATGAGCGTGGTCTTGATCGATATTACGGTCTTCTTGAACTTGGTGAACTCGGTGGACTTTGGAAGAACGTTGCAGGTCGTTATGAGATGACTGTTGATGGTGAGACTAAAAAGGTCTATGCCAAGGCAATCCTTAAAGACCCTGAAACCTATTTTACTCCTGAAGTGATGGAGAAGTTGGATTCCATTGCTAGAGAGGAGTTTAGTTATGGGAATTGACAAACTCTTCCCATGTTTTCCAATTCCAATTGAAGTGCATAACTTTCAAAAGGAAACTCATGATTTGAACGTTCAGTTAATGAATGACATCTATTATGAGTTGGAGAATAGTGGAGGAGTTGTTGCAAGCAACGTTGGTGGGTGGCATAGTGAGAGTGATTTGCACACAAGATTTCCTTCCTTTCAATCTTTAATGAATATTATCAACAATGCTTTAAACCAGTATTGTGATAAGCATGGATATGAAAGTGGACTTGTGTGTAAAAGGATCTGGGCAAATTTGAATCGTGAGAACGAATACAATATGCCACATCATCACGGTAACAATGCGATGACTGGGGTTTACTATCCAGTAAAGCAAGTTATTGGAGATCTGTATGAGTTTAATTACAGTGAAAATGTTTCTCTTCAATTAGGAACTTATGATGGTGAACAGGGTGGATGTCTAACAATTCAAGATCCTTCTTACGGTTTGAAGACAAAGTTGAGGAAGAAAAAACAATATAAAGCTTTTACAGCAGATCACTATCATTACTATCCTGTTGCGGGCACTCTAGTATTAATGCCCTCATATTTGGTACATAGCGTTTTGCCTTTTCAGGGCGAAGGTGAACGAGTAAGTATTTCTTTTTCTTGTGATTATGGAGACTATTGAGCACACGATTCTAAAGAATCTTTTATATAATGAAGAATACTCCCGTAAGGTAATTCCCTTCATAAAACCTGAATACTTCCAAGAAGTATCTCAGAAGATTATGTTTGAAGAGATTGTTTCCTTCATCACAAAATACAATACACAGGTTACTGTCGAAGCACTTCTAATTGAGATTTCTGATAGGAAGGATCTCAATGAAGGCATGCTTAAAGAATTGCAGATCCTGGTTACTAATTTGCAAGATAGTCCTGCAGATCTTCAGTGGTTGTATGATACCACTGAGAAGTGGTGTCGTGATAGAGCAATCTATCTTGCTCTAATGGACTCCATCAATATTGCTGATGGCAATGATGAGAAAAAGAATAGGGATGCTATTCCATCTATCCTTAGTGAAGCACTAGCAGTCTCTTTTGACAATAACATTGGTCACGATTACTTTGCAAATGCCGACGAACGATTCGACTACTATCATCAGAAGCAGGACAAGATCCCCTTCGACTTGGAATACTTTAACAAGATTACAAAGGGAGGTCTTGTTAATAAGAGTCTTAATGTCGCTCTTGCTGGTACAGGCGTCGGTAAGTCTTTGTTCATGTGCCATATGGCTAGCTCCTGTTTGCTTAACGGACATAGCGTCCTATACATTACAATGGAGATGGCAGAAGAGAAAATTGCTGAGCGTATTGATGCAAACTTACTCAATGTTCCCATACAGGAGATTAGTGAACTTCCTAAGGTGATGTTTGACAGCAAAGTCACAAAATTGTCGCAAAAAACTCAAGGTTCTCTTATAATTAAGGAGTATCCCACCGCAAGCGCACATAGTGGACATTTTAAAGCACTTCTTAATGAGCTTGCACTTAAGAAGTCATTTAGACCTGATATTATTTTCATTGATTACCTTAATATATGCGCTTCCTCAAGATATCGCGCAAATGGCAATGTCAATTCATATTCGTATATTAAGTCTATTGCAGAGGAGCTTAGAGGATTGGCTGTTGAAGCAAACGTCCCTATCGTATCTGCCACGCAGACCACTCGTTCTGGTTACGGTAGCTCTGATGTTGA
>CEUM01111271.1_pt1 | contig 10249 bp, 8 predicted proteins | sample 356421 | NCBI WGS metagenome assembly CEUM01 (sample SAMEA2622716, study PRJEB7988) | marine metagenome | biome: marine biome (ENVO:00000447); feature: surface water layer (ENVO:00002042); material: "saline water (ENVO:00002010), including plankton (ENVO:xxxxxxxx)" | depth 5 m | reverse complement strand
ACAGAAAATTTCATTAAATTTTTAGATAGTAGGAATATAATTGTAAACCTGAGAAGGAGTAAAGGAAAAGATATTGATGCTGCTTGTGGGCAATTAGTAAATAAGCTGCAGTAATATTTTTAACATTTTTAAAATCTCAAAAATTTCAGAGTAAATATTTGTATCTTGGCCTATTCTAATATTACCTAATAAAAATTGAGTATAATTTCGGAAATAAAACACCCTATTAAACAAGAAATGAAACTTTTTGAAAAGAAGTTTAAAAATTCTTTACGAAGTAATGTTCCCCTTTTAGATAGGATAATGCACTATATAATAAAACGAAAAGGAAAACAAATGAGACCCATGTTTGTCTTTCTAACCGCTAAAATGTTTGGTGAAATAAACGACAAAAGTTATAGAGCGGCTGCTTTAATTGAACTTCTTCACACCGCGACCCTAGTTCATGATGACGTTGTAGATGAATCAAACTTAAGAAGAGGTTTCTTCTCGATAAACGCTCTTTGGAAGAATAAAATTGCTGTATTAGTTGGAGATTTTCTTCTTTCTAAAGGACTTCTGTTATCTGTAGAAAATGAGGACTATGATCTTTTAAAAATTGTAAGCGCTGCTGTGAAGGACATGAGCGAAGGGGAGCTTCTACAAATTGAAAAAGCAAGAAAATTAGATATAGAAGAAAAAATATATTTTGATATTATCCGAAAAAAAACCGCCGTACTAATTTCAAGCTGTTGTTCTTGTGGAGGAACTTCAATGAACCAAGATCAAGATAAAATTAAAAAATTAAAACTATTTGGAGAAAAAGTTGGAATTGCTTTTCAGATAAAAGATGATTTATTTGACTATAACCAAAGTTCCTTAATTGGAAAGCCAACTGGAATTGATATACGAGAACAAAAAATGACTTTACCTCTAATTTATACACTCAATAAAGTTGGCACTGGCACTAAAAACAAAATTATTAATACTTTAAAGAATCATCATCATGATGACAAAAAAGTATCAGAGCTTATTAAATTAGTAATTGAAAATGGCGGATTAGAATATGCTGAAAAAGTAATGATCAATTATCAAAAAGAAGCTTTAGATATTTTATCAGAATTTCCAAAAAACGAATATCGAGATGCTCTACAAAAATTAGTCGTATATGTAATAAACCGAAAGAGATGATTCCTAAAGAAACCATTGATCAAATATATGAGAGTTGTAGAATTGAAGAGGTTGTTGGTTCTTATTTGCCAGATCTAAAAAAGAGAGGAGCCAATTATTGGGCATGTTGCCCTTTTCATAATGAAAAAACACCCTCATTTTCTGTATCTCCAACTAAAGGAATTTATAAATGTTTTGGATGTGGAAAAGGTGGAAACTCAGTGAATTTTGTAATGGAAATAGGAGGTCTTTCTTATCCAGAAGCGCTAAAAGAACTCGCCTTAAAATACAATATTGAGATTGAAGAAAAGGAACTCACGCCAGATCAGATAAATAAAGAAAATAAAAAAGATGGAATTTATTTAATAAGTTCTTTTGCAAACAATTTTTTTCAAGAACAACTTTGGGAAACAGAAGAAGGCAAAATAATTGGTCTAAGTTATTTTAAACAAAGAGGATTTTCCAATGAAACTATCAAAAAGTTTCAACTTGGATTTAGTCCAAAAAAAAGGGACGCTCTTAGTAAACTAGCTATCAAGAATTTTTATCAAAAAGAATTTTTAGAAGAGGCGGGGCTTTCTTTTTTTAATGAAAAAGGTTGTTCAGATAGATTTAAAGATCGGGTAATTTTTCCAATTCATAATTATTCTGGTAAAGTTTTAGGGTTTGGGGGAAGATCTTTAGATCCAAAAAACAAAGCTAAGTATTTAAATTCTCCTGAAAACCCAATATACCATAAAAGTAAAGTTTTATATGGCTTGTATTTTTCAAAATCAGAAATTGGTAGAAGGGATAATTGTTTTATAGTTGAGGGATATACGGATGTTGTTTCGATGCATCAAGTAGGTATCAAAAATGTTGTTTCTGCCTCTGGAACAGCTCTCAGTACTGAGCAAATAAATCTAATTGGAAGATTAACAAAAAATTTAACACTGTTATTTGATGGAGATGAGGCGGGGCTTAGAGCTTCGTTTAAAAGTATTGATCTTATTTTAAAAGAGGGAATGAATGTTAAAGTTATAATGTTTCCTAAAGGAGAGGATCCGGATTCGTATTCTAAGAAGTTATCCCAAGAAGATTTTACAAATTATTTATCTGAAAACACTAAAGATTTTATTCAATATAAATCTGAATTGTTAAACAAAAATAGTCAGAATGATCCTGCTAAAAGAGTTAAATATATTAAAGATATCGCTCGTTCAATTTCCTGCATACCAGACAGACTATTAAGATCAGAGTATTGTAAAGTTAGCAGCTCATTATTAGATGTTTCTGAACAAGATTTATTAAGAGAAATCGGTCAATTTCTTCAAGTCAAAAAGAAAGATAAATTTATCCATTTTAACATACAACAACAAAATAAAATAAATTCCGACACTGTAAACAACTCTATAAAAATTGATCTCTTAGAAGAGTGTGAAAAAGAAATATTAAGATTACTCTTTAATTATGGTAATAAAATATTGGAATTTGAAGATGAAAAAATTAAAGTTAGTGAATATATAATAGATGAACTTTATAATGATAACATTACTTTTTCAAATAGCTTTTATAAACAAATTCTGAACGAATACAAACAAAAAATATTAGAAGAAAGAAAATTAAATATCAACTATTTTTTAAATCATGAAAACTCAGAAATTCAACAACTATCTATTTCATTAGTAAGTAAAAAACATGAAATTAGTAAAAAGTGGGAGGATATTCATCAAATATTTACCGGAGATGAAACTAAAAACCTAGAACTTACAGTTGAAAAAGCTATATTGAGCTTAAAACAAGCTTTCATCAAAAGTGAAATTGAAAAAATAAACAAAATAATAAGTGCTGACGAAGATCCGCCTATTGAAACCATAACTAAAATTACAAAACTTAATAAAGCTTTGGTGTTAATCAATAAATTACTAGGAAGAAACTTTAACTAATTACTTTATACCTTTTAGCCTTAATTGTATAGAGGTCCTACCGTTCCAAGTGTTTTCATCAACAGAATAACATATATCAAATTCTTGTTTGTTTTCTGTTTTTGACAATTCTTCTCCCATTCTAAATCCAATTGAAGTTATAGTCTTTGTTGAAGTGTTTAAAACTAACCTGAGGTGTGATTTGTCCTCTCCAACTCTTTTTCCTTTTCCAGAATCAGTTACATTTCTACTGACAAAATTTGGAGCTCTGTTTTTTGGACCAAATGGAGCAAACTGCTTAATTATTCTATATAGTTTAGGCGTAATTTCATTAATATCTATCTCTAAATCCACGTCTATTTCCGCAACTTGTTGTTCCTCCGTTATACAAGAGGAAACAACTTTTTCAAATTCTTTGATAAAGGGGTCTAGATTTTGTTTTTTAATTGTAAGCCCTGCAGCATATTTATGACCTCCAAATTTTTCTAATAAATGTTCACATTTTAATAATGCCTCATATAAATCAAATCCTTTTACAGATCTAGCTGAGCCAGTTAACTCACCATTTTTCTCAGACAATACAATTGTAGGTTTATAATATTTCTCTATAAGTCTTGAAGCTACTATCCCTACAACACCCTTATGCCAGTCAGAACTATATACAACAGTTGATTTTTTATTCTCATTAATCATCAACAGGGCTTCTTTGGTAATATTCTGGTCTAATTCCTTCCTGTCTTTGTTATAGGTTTCAATACCATCTGCTAATATTCTAGCCTTTTCAATATCTTGTTCAATTAATATCTCTACAGCTCTCTTTCCGTGTTCTATCCTACCTGCCGCATTTATTCTTGGAGCAATTCCAAATACTACATCTGACATTGACAACTCTCCAGTTTTTCCACTTCTTTCTATTAATGCTCTTAGGCCCGCCCGTGGAGATTTATTTATAACGCGCATACCATAAAAAGCAAAAACTCTATTTTCGCCTGTTAATTCCACAATATCGGCTCCAATACTTAAAGCTAATAAATCTAAATATTCACCTATTTCATTAAAATCAATTTTTTGTGTTTTACTTATAGCTTGAATCAGCTTAAATCCAACTCCACATCCGGAAAGTTCTTTATAAGGGTAGGAACAATCACTTTGTTTTGGGTTTAATACAGAGATTGCTCTGGGGATATTTAAACCTGGAGTATGATGATCACATATGATTAAATCAATATCTTTGTTCGAAGCATATTCTACTTGTTTTACAGCTCTAATTCCACAATCCAAAGCAATAATTAAAGAAAATTCTTCATGTTGAGCAAAATCGATACCCTTAAAAGAAATCCCATAACCTTCTTCATATCTATCAGGTATATAAAATCCAATTTTTGTAGTAAATCTATTCAAAAAACTATACATCATTGATACAGAAGTTGTACCATCTACATCATAATCTCCATATATTAGGATTTTTTCTTGTTTTTTAATGGCAAGTTGTATCCTATCAACTGCCTCATTCATGCCTTTTAACAAAAAGGGATCATGCAAATCTGAAATCTGAGGACGGAAAAATTTCTTTGCCTCATCATATGTTGTAATTCCTCTTAATACTAATAGATGCGCAACTATTTCATTTACTCCTAAATCCTCTGAGAGCTTCTTTACCAAAATAGAGTTGGGTTTTTGTATATTCCATCTCACATCCATATATTATTTCTTCATTATTTTTGTTTGAGTAATTATTGAATATTTATGAATCACCTCAAAGATATCAACAATCATTTTATTGTCTATTCCTAGTTTCCTAGCTTGTCTCTTTCTTAATTTTAAAATCTCATACCATCTTTCTAATTGAAAAATAGTAATGTTATTTTTAAATTTAAAATCTGCAATCTTCTTTACTAAATCATTTCTAGAATGGAGTAGTTCAACCATTTGCGCATCTATTTTGTCTATAAGCCCTCTTATCCTGTTTAACTCTTGATTTAGATGATTATCATCAAATCTTCTTTTTCTTAGAATTAAATTATTTAAAATATCTTTTAATTCTTTTGGTGATATTTGTTGATGAGCATCACTTAATGCTTCCTTAGGAGAATGGTGAGTTTCGATCATTAATCCACTCATATCTAAGTCCATAGCAATTTGAGATAATTCAAAGATTAATGAAGATTCACCAGCCATATGACTTGGGTCACATATTATTGGTAACTCCGGAAAATTTCTTTTTAATTCAATGGGGATTTCCCATTTTGGATCATTTCGAAACAAAGAAGATTTATATGTAAAAAACCCTCGATGAATTGCCGCTAATTTTGTTGTTCCTCTATTGTATAATCTCTCTAAGGCTCCAGCCCATAAGGCTAGTTCAGGATGAACAGGGTTTTTTACAAATACAGGAGTATTAGTGCCTCTTAACGCTTCTGCAATTTCCTGAACATAAAAGGGGTTAACAGTTGTTCTGGCTCCGATCCACAACATATCTACCTCTGCTTTTAAACATAATTCTACATGTTTAGCGGTAGCTACCTCTGTTAAAGTTTTTAAACCTGTTAATTGACGAACATTTTGAAGCCAATGCAATCCCCTTTTCCCTACTCCTTCAAATGAGCCTGGACTTGTTCTAGGCTTCCAAATACCCGCTCTAAACACATCTGTTTTGTCTTTTATATATTCAGCTATTTGTAACAATTGATCTTCGGACTCCGCGCTGCAAGGTCCTGCAATTATAAATGGTTTTTTTTGAATAAATTTTTCTAATTTCATCTTGCCCCCTCTATAACAATTACAAACTCACCTTTTGGTTTTTTATTTTCAAAATAAGTCCTTAATTCTTTAGCGTTACCCCTAATATTTTCCTCATATATTTTTGATATTTCTCTAGAAACAGAAATCTTTCTGTTTTCGCCAAAATATTCACAAATTTGAAAAAGGGTTTTTACAATCCTATGAGGAGATTCATAAAAAATTATTGTTCTTTTTTCTGTTGATAAAAATTTTAATCTTTTTTGTCTCCCCTTTTTTATTGGTAAAAAACCTTCAAAAACAAATTTATCTGATGGAATTCCTGAATTAATTAATGCTGGAACAAATGCTGTTGCCCCTGGCAAGCATTCTACTTCAATTTCTTGCTCGATACATTCTCTCACCAATAAAAATCCAGGGTCTGAAATTCCTGGTGTTCCAGCGTCAGATATTAACGCTATCTTCTCTCCTGATTTTATTCTATTTATGAATTTAGATAAGACCTTATGTTCATTATGCATGTGAAAAGAAAATAGAGGGGTCTCTATTTCAAATCGAGAAAACAATTTTTTAGATGTTCTAGTATCCTCTGCCAATACTAAACAAACTTCCTTCAAAGAACGTATAGCTCGAAGAGTTATGTCTTCTAGATTTCCTATTGGAGTTGGTATAATATATAATTTTGACATTGTACAAAACTACATGAAAATTTGAGAAATTAAGAAGTAAAATTTTTATATTTTTGTAATAATAACTTACATTAAACTCTTTGTAAAATGTTTTTAGAATCGCGCTTAAACCACACAGCGAAATGTGGAAGTATTGAAGTAATTTGCGGATCTATGTTTTCTGGAAAAACAGAAGAATTATTAAGAAGGTTGAGAAGAGCAAGTTTTGCAAAACTAAAAGTTGAAATTTATAAACCAATTACAGATACCCGATACGATAATACAAAGGTAGTTTCTCATAATGAAAATTTTGTTAATTCTATAATTGTAAGAGATTCCTCTGAAATTTTTGAAAAGATTGATAATCCTGATGTTATTGCAATTGATGAAGCTCAATTTTTTACAGATGACCTAAGTATAACCTGTAACACATTAGCAAATTTAGGAATTAGAGTAATTGTAGCGGGTTTAGATATGGATTTTCAAGGCCAGCCATTTGGATATATGCCAAAACTTCTCGCTATATCTGAGCACGTTACAAAAGTACACGCCATCTGTTTAGAGTGTGGGAATATTGCAAACCATTCTTTTCGCACTTCTGACAATAAAGATTTAGTTTCTTTGGGAGAAAAAAATAATTACAAGCCCTTATGCAGAGAGTGTTTTAATAAAAATATAAATCATGAATAGTTCTCACGAAACTATACTTGAAGTAGACTTAAAAAAATTAGAAAGTAACTTTAATTATCTATCGTCAAAACTAAAAGAGAATTGTAAAATAATTGCTGTTGTCAAAGCCTTTGGATATGGACATGGAGATATAGAAATATCCAAAAAATTGGAACAATTAGGAGTTTATGCATTATGGGTTGCTGATTTTGAGGAGGGAGTTAGATTAAGACAGGGAGGAGTAAGAACAAAAATAATTATTGCAAACCCAGGATTGAAAAGTTTCAGTAAGATTATTAAATATAATTTAGAAGTTGTTATTCATAATTGTAGGTTATTAGATTTTTATATTTCAAAAGACGAACATGTAAATGTTCACTTAAAGTTTAATACCGGGATGAATCGTTATGGTTTTGATCAAAAAGACCTAAATTTTGTTATTCATAGATTAAAAAACAATTCAAAGCTAAATGTTACATCTATTTGTTCTCACTTATCATCAGCTGATGATATAGATAAATTAGATGTTAGTAGAAAACAGATAAATCTATTTAATACTATCTCAAGATCCTTAGAAAATAATTTAACCAAAAAAATAGAACGACATATTCTAAACTCAAGTGGTTTTATGAATATTCCAGATAGCCAAATGAATATGGTTAGGCTGGGGATTTCTTTATATGGTAGTTATAATAACACAAATCTTCAACAAATTAGTAAATTGAAATCTGTTGTAAGTCAAAACAGGAATATTGAAAAAGGAGAAGGTGTTGGATACTTACCAGATTTTATTGCTAAAAAAACAATGAATATATCTATAATTCCTGTTGGATATGCTGATGGTCTAAACAGAAAATTGGGAAATAGCATTGGTAATGTGATAATAAAAGGGGTAAGGTGTCCAATTATTGGGAATATTTGTATGGATAGTTTCATGGTAGACACTAGTAACGTTGACTGTAAAGAAGGAGATGAGGTTGTGATCTTTGGACCCAAAAACACAATATTATCTCTTTCTAAAAAAATTGGAACTATTCCTTATGAAGTATATTCTACTTTAAACAGAAGGATCAAGAGGGTTTATGTTGATAGTTAACCGCTATTATAGATAAAAAAATATATAATACTAATGTGTTGTGTGTAAACAAGTAACTATCAGTAAACATGATTGCTAAATACATTATTGGCAACAAAATTCTTACAAATCCATCTTTTAATTTTATTAATTCTCTAATCTGAAAATAAAAAATAGAAAGTAAGATTATTAAACCAAGTATTCCAAGTTCTATCCAAACATATAAATAGTTATTATGAGGTGTTTTATGATTGTATCTTACTATCTTTTCTGTTTTTTTGTTAATTTTTCTAAATATATCTGTGAAACTGCCAGTTCCATATCCAATTATTGGCTTTTTCTTAATAATATCTAACGAATGTGTAAATAATAGAGAACGAGAACTAGATTCTTTACTTAAAAATATGCTAATCTCTTTTGTAAATCGTTTTTGTACCGTTTCGGAAGTATTGTAAACCACAAAAGCTGATAGATAAATTAAAACCAATACTAAGGCCAAATACTTTATATTCTTTCTCAGTTCCACGAATATAAAGATTGTTAGTAATACAATAAAGACTAATTGACCCGATTTTCCCGCTTCTGTAAAAAGAGAAAACAAATAAACAGGAAGAAATATTAATAGTATGATTTTAAATAGAGGGGATAGACTTAACTTAAAATAAGAATAAATTAAAATTAGTATTGAAGAGGCTAGAAAAACATTATGTTCTGTATATTTTAAAAATGCAGAATTAGTCCAATTTTCACCATTAATATTTAAAAGACCATAATTTTCAGAAATAGCAATAACTGAAGAAATAAACATAGATATGAAAAACGCAAATACTGACTTCTCTGTAGTTTTATTAGAGATATTGGTACTGTAAAAAACCGGCAACAACCACAATAAAGACACTCTTTTTAAGAGCCAGTTAGAATCTGAAAAATTACCAAAAAAAATCCAATATATATAATATAACAACAAAAGAAGGATAATGGAAACCATCCAATTACTAGAAAGGATTTTTTTTATTTTATTATTAAAATCTCCCTCTAATACAACAATGATTAACAATGTTGTGAGTATAATATTTGAAACTGATATAGATAAAGAAATACTTAAAGCTAATAGAACCATAAGTATATTCTTGAAATTAGATAATAACAATTTATTCATCAATCCTTAAGATTGAATTATATTTTTCTAGATTTTCAATTAACATTAAAGCTTCTTCAATATCCTTATCATATTTTAATCTTTCTTTTATTCGACCCTCTTGATAATAGTATCTACTGACAATCTCTTCTGATATATATTGTTTTATCTCTTCCTTATTATTTATTAAATCATTATTCTTATTAGATTTTATCTTTTCTAACAATAAAGATATTTCTTCTTCTAAGATTTCAGAAGTTCCTTCTTCATCTGTAATTTCTTTAAATATCTCTAATGCGTCTTCTGTAGCAGTTGAATATTCATAATCTTTATCAGATAAGAATGAAATAAAATCATTATATATTTTATCTGTAATTTCAAATCTTTCTAACTTATCTATTGATTCATTTTTATATCTGAAATCAGTTGCAAAATCAAATATCAGCTTTTTGTTCATTAAAGTAATTAAAATGTCTGAAAAATCTTCATTTTTAATAACTATGTCTGGATTTATACCCCCCCCATCTTTCACCTCTCTTCCGTTTCTCGTTGTAAAGATTGAAATTAAAGAATCTGGTAACTTGCCTACACTTCCATCTTCATTTCTATTTGAATAATCTAAAGCTTGAATACATCTTCCGCTAGGTATATAGTATTTTGCTACAGTTACTTTTAACTGCGAATTATATGGTAATTTTCTAGTTTGTTGAACTAATCCCTTCCCAAAGGACTTTCGTCCAATTATAATTCCCCTGTCCAAATCCTGAATAGAACCGGAAACAATCTCAGAAGCAGAGGCGGAACTAGAATTAATCAATATAACTAATGGAGTTGTCTTATCAATTGGAGGTTTTTTTGAAACATATGTTTTTGTCCAATCTTTAATCTTCCCTTTTGTGGTTACTAT
>CEUM01047738.1_pt1 | contig 10266 bp, 8 predicted proteins | sample 356421 | NCBI WGS metagenome assembly CEUM01 (sample SAMEA2622716, study PRJEB7988) | marine metagenome | biome: marine biome (ENVO:00000447); feature: surface water layer (ENVO:00002042); material: "saline water (ENVO:00002010), including plankton (ENVO:xxxxxxxx)" | depth 5 m | reverse complement strand
TAAATAATTGAGGCTTTCTTTATCTTTTTCTTGATTTTCGCTTTCTTGTACATTTTTGTATAATGATTGAGTTCACCTCGACCTCTTTTAAAAACCTTATCACCCCGGTTGATCATCCTTCGAAGTCTGGAGTATTTATTAATTCTTTTTAAAGTAAATCGGTAGTTTTCCTCCATCAAAATATAAGTTGTCATAAGAGTCATAAACTCTAATAAAGATGGTATATTCTTAAGCCGAACAAACTTCTCTTCAGCATCTCTCATATCATTTGAGATCTCCTCTAATTCAGATTGAACGGCAAGGATCTTAGCTGTTGTTAGATTTATCTTTTCATACAAGTCAGCGTCAATTATTCCTTTTTTTCTAACAACCTTAATTGCTTTTTTATAAACATCTCTCCCGTCTTTTTTCATTTTCCTTATTTCTGGTATTAAATTGTCTATTCTAAAAAGGCTTTTCTTATATGTGGACGAAAAATTTATTTTTTCTTTCGAAAAAGAAACACTTAAATGCACAAAAGTGATAAGAAATAAAATTAATTTCATTGAGAATGCTCCCATTTTTACACTCATGTATTTTAACCTAGATTTAATTTTTATAATGAACAAAGGTTAATTTTTTATAATCAAATTTGATAAACAAATTTTATTATATATATTTTTTTAAAATATTTTTATTTATGTATAAAGAGATCATTAAAAATTTGCCTAAATTAAAGGCCAATTTATTTTTAAGGTTTAGATTTTTTTATATATTTATTTTAAAGTTATAAAAAAATAATCACAAAAAAACCTTTTCTCAATTTGACTTTATTTCAAATACAATTTCGACGATAATGCTATCGTATTTTAATCGATTTTAAAAAAAAGAATTAAAGTAATGAACAAAGAAAAAAAGCCCCCAGAAAGTAATCGGAGTATACCATTTCATAAAGGGATAAGATTCAAAGTAATTTTAGGGATTGTGAGCATTCTTATTTTTACACTAGTTCCCTTCGGTCTTTTTCAAATTCAAGACCAAGAAAAGCTTCTCATGGAAGCACTTAGAAATAAGTCAACCACAATTGTAAAAAGTGTTTCTTCTAATTCCCCAGAAGCGATTGAGAATTTTGATGATTTAACTCTTCAAAATCTTGTATTCAAAGCGGAAAGTGACAAGGAAGTTGCTTATATCAATATTTTAAATACTGATCAAGAACTCATCGTGGAAGATGATTTCACACAAGATGGGAATGTCGTAAAAAAGAAGAAAAAAATTGAAGCTGATAATGTCTTATCCATCAAGACAGATATCGTTAAAACAGTACAAGAAGGTGAGGAGCCTGAGGTTTTAGGACATGTAGAAGGTGGTTTTTATAAAGATACCGTTATTGAAAAAATTACCCAAAAGAAAATTATATTTTCAATAACATTACTAATAATAAGCCTATCTATTGTTATTGTCATGTATCTCTTTTTATCTAGGAGTTATGTTACCCCCGTCTTGAAATTATCTGCGGCAGCCTCTAATTTAGAAAATGAAAAACTTGAGATTGAAACTAAAAAAAGTGATGAGCTTGGCAACCTAGGTCATATTTTCAAAGAAATGAGATCAACAGTTAACAATCAAAAAATCATTCTGGAAAAACAAGTTGCAGAAAGAACTATTGAGTTAAATAAAGAAAAAGATAATGTAACTAAACTTTTGAATAATATGGCACAGGCTGTCTTTAAGGTTAATAAGAATAAAGAAATATTGGCCCCAATCTCAGCTTATGCTAAAAATTTATTCGGTGATGATATAGAAGGAAAGAATATATTTCAAATTTTATACACATCTATAGATCACCATAGTGTCCAATTTTCACAAATGAATTCTGCTTACTCAATCCTTTTTGGAGCTGATGAAATACAGTGGTTTGCATCCGATGGTCTCCTTCCTGAAAAGGTTGAAATAGAGATAAAAGGCGATTCTAAAATCTTAAAAGTCTTGCATGAGCCTATATACGACGATGCTGATGAAGTTGAATTTATTCTTTACGTTATTGAAGACATCACTGAAAGAGTTAAATCAGAAAAAAAGCTTGCTCAAAAGAATGAACAGATGAAAATTGTTCATGAGGAGCTTAGTTTTGGATCAAGAAAGGATTTGACAACTGTTCTATTGGATTTTTTAGATCTTTTACAAAAGTCTTTTGATATTATTTACAGACTAAAAGAAAGCAAATCTCCAAAGCAAGAACTTAATGAATTATTCCGCTACCTTCATACAATAAAGGGCGGCTCTGCAGCCCTTAAAGGTATCGGTGGTAAGGCCCATGATGTTGAAAGTATTGTGACTACATTAGTTAAAGGAGAGCTTCCTCTTGATAGTGAATTAATAAAGGACTTGCTGAAAAGTTCCCATGAACTTAAAGGACTTATGTTAAAATATATTAAAGTTGCTATACAGGAATTGAAGATAAATATTCAACTTACAGATAATATTTTTGGAAATTTAGGTAACATTAATTCAAGCTTAGAAAGTATTATTTTAAACTTTAAAAAAGAGATTAAGGAATCAAGCCGCCTAATTGAAAAGCTTGCCTCTATTTCTTACATCTTTTCTTCAGTTGATGAAATAAATATTTCAAACCAACTTAATGACCTTATAAAAAGAGTTCAGACAAATAAAGAAGAAGGAAGTCTTTACAGTGATAAGGTAAAAGCAGATATTCTTGATAAAGTTAGCTCTATTAGGAATAAAGCTAATCCCGTTATCGAAAGCCTCAAAAAACTCAAAGAAAGTGGTTTTAGTATAGAAGAATCTTCCATTCCAACAGAAAATATTCATTGTTTGAGAAATGAAATTTTAAATCTTATTCAAAGCAAAAAAATATCACCTGAGGATATTGACAATATTTTTAACAAAGTAGAAGAGGGGGAGTCCATTTTAAAATTAATTAGATCTTTTGATAAAGTGGTCCAGGATACTTCTCAAAAACTAGGAAAAAAAGTTCAAATGGGTGTGGAAGGTAATGATTTACTGATAAAACCTGGAACAGCGAAATGTCTTAGAGAGTCCTTAATCCATATTGTGAGAAATTCTGTCGATCATGGTATAGAAGTTCCGGAAGTAAGAAGTTCTCATGGTAAAAAAGAAATAGGGTCACTTAAAATATCTTTTCAAAACCATGATGAAGAAATTACTTTAAATATTGAAGATGATGGTGGAGGAATTGATGGGCAAAAACTATTTTCCAAAGCCATTGAAACAGGGTCTATACAAAACAAAGTTATGAGCGAAGAAGAAAAGTTAGACCTTCTCTTTCTCCCCTCATTAAGTACCAAAGAAGATATTACTGACGTCAGTGGCAGAGGTGTTGGAATGGACGCAGTTAGATCAGGTTTAAACAACATGGGTGGAAAAATTTCTGTAAAGTCCAAAATTAAAGAAGGAACTACATTTACAATCACTCTTCCAAATAAATAAAGGGAGCCTTAAAATGGAAAAAGTTTTACTTATTGATGACACTAAATCTTATAGAGATAAAATGGGGGGGGTTTTAAGAGAAAATGGTCTAGAGGTAGTCGAAGCCTCTTCAGGTGAAGAAGCCTTGGAAAAGCTGGCCAAAGAAGGTGATTCTTTTAATTTGATTGTAAGTGACCTTCATATGGAAAAACTTAGTGGCCTCGACCTTGCTAAAATCATTAAAAAAGATGGGATTACTGAAGTACCTATTATGATGGTTACTACTGAAACAGATGATAAATTGAGAGAAGAAGGTGTGCAAGCGGGAGTTAGGATTTGGCTTATAAAACCTGTTGGAGATCAGAAGTTTTTAAAAACCGTTCAAATGTTACTTAAGGCCTCAAAGAAAAAAGGTTAAGGTTTCTAGTTAATTATAGTCTAACTTAATTTTTTCTATTCTCTCTATAACTTATTCTATAAAGGACATGCCTACTTAAAGGGCTTTTCCTCTCAACATTAGGGTGATCAAAGTCTCCATTTTTATCTCTTTGCATACCAATTTTTTCCATTAATCCTATTGATGGACCATTTATTTTTGAGGTAAAGGAAACAACCTCTTTAAGCATTAAGGAGTAAAAAGCATAGTCTAAAATTGATATAGCCCCTTCAAACCCTAGCCCCTGACGCCAAAAATTATTGTCTAACCGCCAACCTATTTCAACTGCAGGGGTAAAATGTTCTTTAAAATTAACGTTATTCACCCCCATTGTTCCCACGAACTTAGAGTTTTCTTTTAATTCTAGTGCCCAAAAAGAGTAGCCCTTTTTGTCGATTTGAGCCGAAGCTTTTTCAACAAAACTATCGCTTTCTTCCCTTGACAATAATTTTGGAAAATACTTCATAACTTCAGGGTTAGAGTTCATCCTAAAAAAATAATTTAGGTCTTCTTTCAACCACTGCCTTATAATAAGCCTTTCAGTTTCTATATAGACTTTGGGCTTCAAATAAACCTCAAAAAAAGATTGACCAAATTTAAGTCATTTTAAGTTCTGACGAAAAGGTTTTTCTTAGGTTATTTTATTTTTAACTAAAAGGATACAGGGTTTAAGATGTTTATTTTATGTATAATTTTTCCACCTCTTCGCTGCTCTTATAGCCGGAGGTCTCATGTCTGGAATTTTAAATTTCATCCTAACATTGCTTGGATGGATTCCAGGTATGATTCATGCCTTCATGGTTGTTAATAACAATAATGCCGAAAAAAGAAACCAAGAGCAGATTCAAGCAATAAAGGAACAAACAGCAGCTCTAAAACAGCGAGACCAAAGTAAAACCAAGGAGTTTCCTGACAAAAGTGAGTAAAATAGGGTTTTGCTATAGAATTTAGGATGCGTTTGAACCTATAAACATTTATAAGTAGGAGAACACAAAAAACTTCGCTTGTTATCATGGTGCTCGGGACTGGACTTGAACCAGCACAGCCTAAAGGCCACATGGCCCTCAACCATGCGTGTCTACCAATTTCACCACCCGAGCGGAATGATAAATAACGTAGAAAATTATGTACGAGGTTTCTATCAGTTTTTTAAAAAGCTGTCTATATAGTTTTTAAAATGCATAGCGCAAAATTCATCACATCAGGATAGTCCGAGAAAAGATTCAAGCTCCCTTATATAGTATTTTAACCTTTTTTCGCTTTCTTCTAAACTTTCAAGAGAAGACTCAATTTCTAGTTCATAAATTGAAGAATCCTTCTCTTCGGAGCTCCTTCCATTATCCGAGTCAGGCGAAGCTTTATTTTTTTCAATTGTTGTTTGTGCCAGAATATTCACCTCTTTTTTTTCAGAAGGCCTCGTGCCCTCAGGGAAAAGTAAGATTTTAACACCATCTACTGAAGCTGTTTTAAAACTTTGAGGTGCTTTACTCTTCTTAGATTCTTTGCCTATTGATCGTTTCATAGGTTTTTATTGTCTCAATTTCATGTTCATTGGCCTTCAAAAGCCAAGTTCAACTACTATTCATTTACCCTACCGGATCGTCAGAATGAACTTACGTCTAAAATTATTTTTTTATCCCTAACAACAATAAAAATTGAACATAAAAAAAATATGTCTTATTTGGCCATTAATTTCCCTGTTATAATGTCGATATTCCATGGAGTAGGAGGTTATCCCAATGGCCACTGACAAACCTGTAAAGTGTCTCAAATGTAAGTATTACTACAATACTTGGAATCCACAAAAACCTAGGGGTTGTAGGGTATTCGGATTTGAATCAGCAAGCATTCCCAGCTATGCCGTTAAAAGAGAGACAGGTAAAGAATGCGAAGCCTATAAGGAAAGGGAATCTAAACAAAAATCTTCTGGTTATTAGGGTTACTAGGGAGCTATATTTTTTTGAAGGCCTTCTTCTTCCCTTCCTTCCAAATGTAAAGACTTGCCCAGATCTAGATAACTTGGCCCTGGACACTCAATAATGGCCCCTCCCAAACAGACATCATCTTTATAAAAAACAATGCTTTGCCGAGGCGTTACCGCCCTTTGAGGCTCCTTAAAACTAATATGTAGGACACCATTTTCATTAATTTTATCAATCCTACACTCTTGGTCTTTTTGCCTATATCTTACTTTGGCCTTACAACTAAATGGAAGATCAAAAGGCTTTTCCCCAGTCACCCACGATGCTTCAGAAGCTGTCAAAGTGTCTGTATAGAGAGCGGGGTGTTTTTCACCACGGCCCACATAGACAATATTTTTTTCAACATCTTTTTTAAGGACAAACCAAGGTTCTCCCGGTCCACCGAGGCCTAAACCTTTTCGTTGTCCAATTGTATAGTAAGATGAACCTGTATGCTCACCTACAACTTCTCCATCAAGAGTTTTAAAAGGGCCTTTTGTAAAGTGAATGTACTGACCTAAAAAGTTCTTGAAATTTCTCTCACCAATAAAGCAAATACCTGTACTATCCTTTTTATCTTTTGTAGAGAGGTCGTATTTTTTAGCAATCTCTCTAACTTCCCTCTTCTCTAAATCACCTATTGGAAATAAGACCTTCTCAAGAATAGAGCTTTTAATCGTATATAAAAAGTAACTCTGATCTTTTGAATTATCCCTTCCCTTTACAAGACGATTACTTTTATTCTGGCAATAATGTCCCGTAGCCAAAAAGTCTGCCCCCATTTCATTAATTGCCTTTTCCAAAAAAACTTTAAACTTTATTTCTCGGTTACAAAGTATATCGGGATTTGGTGTATATCCATTTTCATACTCTTTAACGAAATCTTCGAAAACATTCTTTCTGTATTCTTCAATAAACTCAACGCTATAATAAGGAATGCCTATTTTTTCACAAACAGAAACAACATCTTTGTAGTCCTTGGATGCCTGACAATTACCGTTTTCATCTTTCTCATCCCAATTCTTCATAAAAAGGCCTATAACATTATAGCCTTGTTCTTTCAGGACAAGCGCGCTCACAGAGGAATCAACACCTCCAGACATTCCTACTACCACAGTCTTGGTAGCATTTTCTTCTTTTTCCTTCTCAGTAAACTGTCTCATAGGCCCTTTTTAACAAGTCTTTGACTTCATGGCAAAAAGGGAGGAACTTTTTAGAAAAAGTTTATAGGCTCCGGACCTGAAAAAGCACCCTTTTCGAACAAATAAAGGAGATGGGCTCCTGAAGCATTAAATAAATTTTATTGAAATAAAGACTGGTTGCGAGGAATGGAATCACAAATTTCTAGACCCTTCTCTAGCCGCTCCAGATATTGGGCAAAAACAATAGAAAAAGTTTCCATAAGAGGGGCCAATACTTCCTTCATCCAAGAAGGCGCTTTTTGAAGAGTCAATTTTCTCTTGAGCTCTATGTTTTCAATAAAAAAAGAAAAAGTTTCATTTTCATCTTTTTCCCAGCCAAACCTATACAAGCTTAAAGAGTAATTTCTTGGGCCGACGGTCGGAGGAGTCTTCCTTCCAGCTTTCTCAAAAAGCTCCAAAAGGCTCAAAGAGAAAGGAATCTCTATTTGTGAATGCCGAAAGATCCTCTCCCAATAGAGGATTTCTCTGTTTAATTTATCATTTTTTAAAAAAACACCCTGATTATTAGTGTCACTAATAATGGCATCAACTTTTTCTAATAGGTCCTTTGGAAAGCCCATTTTGTGTCCTTATTAAAAAGTAACATCCTTCTCTTTTCGAGGGATTTTTAAAGACAGATCAAGCTCCACTTCACCTTGACCATATATTTCCTCTTCGATTTCTTCTGGGTCTGGAAGGGTACGGAACTTACCATTTTTGTCAAAGAAACCAAAGGAACTCAGCGTTCCGTTTCCAATAATTTTTGCCCCTGCTCCTAATCCATTATAAATAGCAACGTGAGTTCCTTTAACCAAAAGTCCGATGACTTCCTCCTGAAACCTCAAAACGACCGTATCATTGTTTTTAAAATAGAGGAAGCAAGGTCTCCTCTTTTCTAATTGAGCAAACTGAATAAAGACCTTAATTGGAGAAGATATATCATTGTCAGGGTCCTGCTTATAATTAACTACCTCACATATTGAATAACGGACGTTTTTAGTTTTACTAATATAAACATTTTTGGTCTTTCTATCTATTTCAACGACCCTAGCATCTTCATCAATTTTTACTTCATCTAATGCTTCCACTTTATCTTGCCCTACGTAAAAATTATGTACTCCATTATGATCACCAATAGGTGCACCATCTTCAAAAATAAAAATTCCACCATTGTTAAGCATTCCGGGAGGAGCATTCTTTTCTATATAATAGGAAAAGTTTTTTTCCTTCATAAAACAAAGGCGGTTTCTCTCGCCCTTTTTAACAAAAGGTATCCCTAGAGATTTGGCTATTTGTTCAACCTCGCTCCTTCTTATGTCGGCACAAGGCAAAAGCAAATTCTCGAGGTGCTTGCGTTCTAAGCCTGATAAGTAGTAAGACTGGTCCTGCTCCTTATCATTAGCTGAAATTAGTTGAAACTTCCCAGTTTTTATATTCTTTACAACTTTTGCATAATGCCCTGTCGCTATAAAGTCCGCTCCTAGCTTTTTCGACTTTTCAACAAGCAAATCAAACTTCAAAAGATTACAGTAGACACAAGGAGAAAAAGCTGTCCCTCCCAACCTTGCAGTCAAAACTCTATCAAGCACTTTTTCCTTAAAAAGATGAGAGGCATTGACTCCATAATATGGTATTTCAAGCTTTTCGCAGACCTCCTGAATACTAGAAAGGCTTTTAGTCTGGCATGTCCCTAAGCATTCTTCCTCGGCCTTTTGAACTGTTACCTCTTTATAAAAATTAAATGTGACGCCAATTGGCTCTAACCCTTGCTTTTTTAATAAATAAGCTGCAACAGTAGAGTCCACGCCTCCAGTCATCCCAACTACAACTTTTTTTCTATCTTTCCCTTTATTTACCATGAGGGATACTCCTTAAGCCTCTTATAAAGTTGAGTTCTACCTTATAGTTTAAAAACTGGTTCAGGATTTGTTTCGCTACGAAAAATTATAACTTTTCCTTTTACGACAAACAAGATTGGCCTTGCTCGCCTAAAATGATTGACATGACTCGTCTGTTAAAAAGATAATGTCGTCTTGTTAAAAATTATTTGGGTCACTTGATGAGTAAGAGAGCAACACAACAAAAAGCAAAAAAGGAAAAATTAAACTTCTTGGATATTTTCTCAGGAGCAGGCGGACTTTCCTGTGGCTTAGAAATGGCTGGAATGAATTGTATTTTAGGCATTGAGTGCGATAAAAATGCAATAAAAACCTTCGATCATAACCACAAAAATGCAACTACCTTTTGTGGCGACATACAAAATCTAACAAAGCCTGTCCTAAAAGAACTCATAGGAGGTCAAAAGGTCCATGCTGTTGTTGGTGGGCCCCCATGCCAGGGCTTTTCTACTGCAGGAGCTGGCGACCCCTTTGATCAAAGGAACTCTCTCTTCCTACAATTTGTTAAAATTGTTAGATACACACTCCCTAATTTTATTGTCATTGAAAATGTAACGGGACTTCTTGCCAAAAAAAATGAAAAAACATTGAAAGCCATTTTTTCTAAGTTTATCCCTTTAGGCTATAAAATGGGTGTGCAAGTACTCTCATCCCAACACTACGGAGTTCCAGAAAGACGCCGGCGCACAATTATTATTGGAACAAAGGTTAATGAAGCTCCCCTCTTTCCACTTCCGACTCATGATATAGAGAAAAATGGCCGCTACATTCCTCCCATTACAGTTGGAGAAGCTCTTTCTGACCTAAAAACCAGAAAGGGAGAAACCTTAAACCATGATCTTGGCTTAGCAACAATAACAAAGCCACTAGATAAAAAGAGGATAAAATGCATTCCTGAAGGGAAAGGAATCCGCTACAAAAAAGATGAAATGAAATACCTAAAACCAAGCCTTAGAATGGGTGTAGACTGGGATCAACTAAGAGAAAAAAGGTTCCGCCAAACCCGTTTACAAAGGCTGGATAGATCCTTGCCAAGCCCAACGATAATGACCCATCGTCATAGCTATTATCATCCAACAGAAGACCGGTTTCTTACACAACGAGAGGCTGCAAAATTTCAAAGCTTTCCTAATGATTTCCTCTTTTTTGGTCCACTAACATCCCAGTGGCGCCAAATAGGAAATGCAGTGCCACCACTAATGGGCAAAGCCATCGGCAAAACTCTTTTAAAGATGCACCAAAGCCAAATAAAAGAAGAAACAAATTTACACTCAAAAGCCTCCTTTTCCCAAAAAGGCGATAGTAAAAAGGCCATAAGTGATAGTATTACTCAGTTTAGAAAGAGGGCATTCATCTACAAG
>CEUM01137327.1_pt1 | contig 10271 bp, 9 predicted proteins | sample 356421 | NCBI WGS metagenome assembly CEUM01 (sample SAMEA2622716, study PRJEB7988) | marine metagenome | biome: marine biome (ENVO:00000447); feature: surface water layer (ENVO:00002042); material: "saline water (ENVO:00002010), including plankton (ENVO:xxxxxxxx)" | depth 5 m | reverse complement strand
TCTCCTTCTCCTAATATGACATAAGGTTGGGTGGTTTCGGTAATATCGGGCCAAATCTGATCCAGCCAATCGTGAAGAATGGGGGACTTTCTCTTATCCTTTAATAAAAAAGGAGGAACAGCTGAACTGTCAAAAAGAAAACCCTCTAACTGAATTGCCTTAAGTACATCTTCTGTGGCCATCCACCCACCCGCCCTAAAGCTTTTAGGGCGGCGTAAGTCGTACCTCTTAAATATGTCGAGACTACACCGCACAACGCTCCTCAATTCTTCAACACTGTAGGCACTAATTGGGACGTCGTGACCAAAGTCCATACCGGACTCATACTGCTGGTTCATTTTTGCAAGAGGCAGCACCTTATCTTGAACCCAACTTGGTCCAGGTTTATAGCTCACCCCAGACTTTTCAAACAAAGTTCGCCATCCGTGAATATGAAGACCGTGCTCATCACCTTTTTTCAAAACAGAAGTTATTTTCTTTTGAACCAAACCATGATTAACGTTGGCCTTTGTGAAATAAGCAGCATTTAAGAAATGGAGTGTTTTAGCCTCAGGAAATTGATCTCTAAACGTTTTTATGGCCTCAAGGTTTTTTTCGTCTAATTCACGACCTTCCCAGTCAACACTCAAAATAACTCTTACCTGATTCATTGGTTCAAATTCCCCTTATTAATCAACAAAAGTATAAATAATTTGAAATTGTGTCACTGACTCAAATCGACAGAAAACTTTTTGCCAGTTATTCTGCTGGATCCTTTGTCTTCAATTCTAGGCCGATTACTTTCCTTTTTGTCCATCAGGATTGCCTCAACGATCTCCTCAGGAAAAACGTCCAGCTCCTTACACAGAGAGTTAATCATTTTGGGGTGAATTGAACGGAGACCCTTCTCAACTTCTCCGATAAAGCCTTCATCACAATTTAACCGCCTAGAAAGTTCAACTTCTGAGACCTGCTTGGGCAAGGACAATCTTTTCTCCTTAACAACCCGGCCGATATTTTTATGGCTTTCCATCTACTTACTCCCTCAGCAAGGATTTTTTCCCATTCTATTTCTATATCTTTCTAGTGTAAATAAAACTCAAAATCAAAAAAAAATATCCATAACGCAAAGCTAGAAAACCCTAATTCATGACCGCTCCAAAAAAATGAGTATTGGAATAAATTAGTTAAATGGAACAGAAAATATGCCGAAGATGAGTTTATCTGGAAATGGATTGAGCTTCAAGGAGTACCCAAAATGGGCGAAGAAGTCAGAAAAGACCTCAAAATCTTAATTGTAGACGACATGGTTACAATGAGAAGGATTCTAAAAAAACACCTGATTTCTTTGGGCTTTACCAATTTTAATGAAGCCCATGACGGGCAAAAGGCACTTAACCTTATAAAAACGGGTATTGAACTAGGTGTTAACTTTGATCTTATTATATCCGACTGGAATATGCCTGGCATGACAGGCCTAGATCTTCTTAAAGAAATAAGGTCTATGGAAAATGAAATAAAAGACGTACCGTTTCTTATGATTACAAATGAAACAAAGCAAGGAAATGTTGTGTTGGCGGTTCAAGCTGGCGTCAATGGTTATATTGGAAAACCGTTTTCTGCACACATTTTATACGATAAAATTAAAAAGCTATGCGAAAATAATTGACCTCTTTGACTAACCGAACAATTCTATTTCACTATTGAAGTTATAAAGAATCTTTTAGATCACTGCAATTAAAACTAAAAAACCTGAGCCTTTCACCCTTTTTAACTTGATTATATCAAATGAGCAGAGGTACTTTTAGTTAGATTTAACTAATTTAATTAAAAATGAACTGTTTCTTAGGGGGAATTTCCATGAACGATTATCCAGACATTGGTCTCAACATTAAAGAAAAAGGAATAAATACCTTTTTAAACTCGGACAATAAAACTTTAATAAATAAAGCAGTTGAGCTAGGTCATGGGATTTTAAGTAAAACAGGTTCTTTAGTTGTCGAAACCGGTTTTTTTACCGGTCGGGCAGCAAAAGACAAGTACGTTGTTAAAAATAAAGAAACAGAGCATACGATATGGTGGGAAAACTCCCTTAATGAAATGTCAGAGGAAACCTTTGAATCTTTAAAAATTAAAGCTATCGATTATTTAAACAAGCAAGAAAACCTTTTTATTACCGAGAGAAGTGTTGGAGCACACACCACCCACAATATTGGGGCCCGTCTCATCTCAAATAGACCATCTGCTGCCCTTTTTTCAAATCACCTTTTTAGAGAGAAAATGAGAGAGTTTGATCAAAGGGACTTCACAATCCTCCACGTTCCTGGTCTTGAAATCGATCCAGAAGACTATTCAGACCTCCGCTCAAAAACGGTTATTACAACATGCTTTGAAAAGAAAATCACTATTATCATGGGAACCTACTACGCGGGCGAAATTAAAAAATCTATGTTTTCAGTTTTAAACTATTTACTGCCTGACCAAGGAATTCTCCCAATGCATGCGGGGGCGAATGAAGGCGAAAAAGAAGGTCCCTCAGTTTTCTTCGGCCTATCCGGAACAGGAAAAACAACACTTTCAACAGATGAAGGAAGACTTCTTATCGGAGATGATGAACACGCACTCCATGATGAAGGACTTTTCAACTTTGAAGGTGGTTGCTATGCCAAAACTTTTAAACTTTCTAAAGAAGCGGAGCCAGGAATCTGGGAAGCATCAAACCGCTTCGGAAATATGCTGGAAAATGTTGTCATAGATAAGAAAACACTGGAGGTTGACTTTGACGATAAAAGCCTTTCAGAAAATGGTCGGTCGAGCTACCCGTTAAGCTTTATTGAAGGAATAAAGCCTTCATCTCAAGGCCCTCTACCGAAACAAATTTTCTTCCTTTGCGCTGATGCCTTCGGTGTATTACCACCTGTTTCCAAGCTGACAAAAGAGCAGGCCATGTTCTATTTTGTATTGGGCTATACCGCGAAAGTTGCAGGTACCGAAATTGGAGTCAAAGAGCCAACCGCAACCTTTTCTCCATGTTTCGGGGCTCCTTTTATGCTTAGGCACCCAAGTGTATATGCTGAGTTACTTGGCAAGTTTATTGAAAAGCACAACATTCAGGTTTGGTTAGTCAACACAGGTTGGACTGGTGGTGTTTACGGAGTTGGTGAAAGGTTTCCAATAAAAGTCACTCGTCAGATCATTAGGGCCATCCAGAAAGATAATCTTAAAAACACTCCTATGGTTGAGGAAGATATTTTTGGACTCCAAATTCCAAAAAGTTTAAGTGGAGTTCCAGAAAGCCTTCTTAACCCAAGGAATGTTTGGGAAAACAAGTCTGATTATGATGAAAAAGCAAAAGAACTTGCACTTTCTTTTCACAAAAAAATGAAAAAATTTCCTTCTTTTTATCAATCATATAAGGTGGGCTCTCCTACCTATAGAGGAAAAACAGCCTCTTATAGATTCCCTGAAAAAACAACAAGCCCATAATATTTTGACAAGTTTGAAGAGAGGAACCTTTTACGTTTTTGGTTCCTTTCTTCAATAGAATTTAGGTCAATAAAAAAGGGCCCAACTTTGATCGTTTATCTTTGTAGGCAAAAAAGAAAATTCTTCACACCTCTTTTCATACTTTTTTTTAACTTTTCTTTTCCACACGAAAAAGCACTCGCACTCGAAAAAAGCAGGTTAAAAGATCCGCAAAAAATTCTTTTGGAATTATTCAAAGGTAAGCCAATACATAGGCGTTTTTCAAATTTTATAAAAATAAAAAAACAAGTGCCCTTTCAACTACAAAAACTCGCCAAAGGGATGATAACAAAAGATGCTTTTAAAAACCTGACAAAAAACTATAATGATCAAGTTCCAGAAATCATATTGAATTGGGGAAGTGGAAGTCCGAAGGCAAGGTTTTTTAAAAACCAAGAGGTCACAGATTTTTTTTCAAACCTCTTTTATAAAATAATTGACATCAGTAAACACAATCAACTCTCAATAAGCTTAAATACCACAGACCTTTTCCATGGACACCTAGTTTATCTTAATCAAAAAAGAGGTGACCTTATTATTGTTTTTCATGCACAAGAATATCCCCATGAATTACCCTTTACCCGCAGTAAATCCATAGAAGCCGTCGTAACTTATAAATCAATCCTCAAAGGAAAAAAATTTGGATATAAGACAGTTTCTTTTAAAAGAAGAAACTTTATCTGGAGTTTAAAAGAAAATAAATTATTTAACCTCAATACAGATGACAAGGGACCTTTCTTTTCTTTAATTTTTCCTAAAGGCTGGATCGAAAATAAGGAACTTAAAAGACTGGCCCTCCTTGGAAACTCAGTTCAAGACAACCTATTAGGAAATGGTCTGGGCAGTCTTAACTTCTTTCCAGATCAGAAAATTCCACTCTACTGGTCACCCTAATAGATATTTGGCGATTAGAAATAAAAAACTATAAAATATCAATTGGAAGTAAAACCAAAAGGAAATTAGATTATGCAAATTTTATTTGTTGATGATTCTGAGCCCATCATTATAGAAATGAAAAGAATTCTAGAAGAAACAAATCATGAAATGGTTGTAGCAAGGGATGGAGGACAAGGTCTTGCCGAGTTGGCAATCAAAAATTTTGACATTGTCATTGCGGACCTTAATCTTCCTCGCATGGACGGACTCACTATGATTGAGTTTTACCTTAAGTTAAAAGAAGAAAAGATTCCTAAAATAATGTTAACTACCGAAATCACTGCTGACTTGAGAGAAAGGGGAGAAAGAATAGGAGTCGACGCGTGGATGCAAAAGCCACTCAAAAAAGAGGTCATTTTAAAGCTTCTTAGCGATATAGAAAATAGAAAAAAAGTAACCTAAGGCCTATTAAGAGGCCCTAGGAGTTAATCCTAATAATGCCAAGGATAAGAAGAAAAGTCTCTTTCCCTCTTCTCAACAAATGAGTTACGCCCCTCTTCGGCTTCAGGGGTTCCGTAAGCTAATCTTGTGGCTTCACCAGCAAACAGCTGCTGACCTACCAATCCATCATCAGTTAAGTTAAAACCATACTTCAGCATCCTCATCGCCGTAGGGCTCTTTGAATTTATTTCCTTTGCCCACTCTAAGGCTTCCTCTTCTAGCTCTTCATGAGGGACAACCTTATTGACCATTCCCATTTCGAAAGCTTCTTTTGCTGAATAATTTCTTCCAAGAAAAAAAATTTCACGGGCCCTTTTTTGCCCGACCATTTTCGCCAAATAAGCTGATCCATATCCACTATCAAAGCTTGCAACATCTGGATCTGTCTGTTTAAAAATAGCATGCTCACGACTGGCCAGGGTCAAATCACAAACTACATGAAGGCTATGCCCACCTCCAACGGCCCACCCAGGAACAACACATATAACAACTTTAGGCATAAACCTTATAAGTCTCTGAACTTCCAAAATATGAAGGCGACCTAGCCTTGCTTTATCAACATTTCTACCATCTGCGTTACTTCCTTGGTACTTATAGCCATCCTTACCTCGTATTCGTTGGTCACCGCCCGAGCAAAACGACCAACCAGAATCTTTTGGAGAAGGACCATTTCCTGTCAATAAAACACATCCAACATCACTTTGACACCTAGCGTGCTCTAAAGCAGTATAAAGCTCGTCAACGGTCTGTGGTCTAAAAGCATTTCTTACCTCCGGCCTATCTATAGCCACACGCACCGTCCCCTGATCAACTGCCTTATGATAAGTGATATCTTGAAAACTGAAACCCTCTACAAGCTTCCATTTTTCAGGTTTGAAAATTGCTGAAACCACATCTTTCTCCTTTGTCCAAACAATTCATTTTTCTTATGATGGCTTTCCAGTCGTGTCAATAATACTTTTTAAGACATTATTTCTTCAAACATACATTTCTACATCTGAGCTCCACTTAAAATGGTCAACATTTTGTGTCGTCACTTCATAGTCCTCTAAAGACCGTTCTTCTTTGCTTTGAATAATCTTGTCTACTGTCGCATGCCAAGAGTTAATTACCTTTTTCTGCTCTAGAAAATTAATATAATCCTCTACCAGGTTCTCTTCTCCCTTTAACATGCAAAGAACCTTTCCTTTATTTTCTGGATCATTAGTGGCCCCACCAGACAAACGCCTTTTAATGGCCCCCCTGATAAAAGTCTGGCGGAACATAACGTTTTGAACTTTTCCATGAACCTCAAAAAATTTGGAAACCAAACCCATAGAACTTCCTCTCTTTTTTTTGAAAAACTTTGATAAAGTCATTATCATGATAATGATCTTTTTTGTTATGACCTTTTATCATTTCAAAGAGCAAGGGACAAACCTGTATGATTTTAACGCCTATCCAAAGCCCCCTCCCCTTAAAAAAAGCTTCTCACTATTTTTGTGTCAACCTTAATTGGCAAGACTTGGATGAAAGCTTTTTTACATCAAAGGGTATTTTTCTTCCGCAAAATATGAAAGAGGATGTCCCTAAGAAGAAGGCGCACTTTTTAGGAGGGCGCTACTGTGCTCATCAAGCTTTATCTTTGATGAAAAACAATAGTTCAGAGATTTGTAGTGCTAATGAAAAAGAACAAGCTGAACTTATTCCTATTAAAAAAAATGAGCAAGGAGCACCTATTTGGCCAGAGGGAGTTATAGGCTCAATTACACATACGGAAAACTTTATCGGCGCTGTTGTTGAAAGTTCTGACAACCTTAGAGGCATTGGAATAGATACAGAAAAAATTCTTGGCCCCCAAAGTGTAGTCATGGTTGAATCTCTTGTTGCAACCGATGAAGAAAAAAGGAAAAGTCTTTCATTTGACCCTTTTGAGTATTTCACTCTTATTTACTCAGCTAAAGAAAGTATTTTTAAATGCCTTAACCCTATTATCCAAAAGTATATAGAATTTCATGACGTTACCATTGAGACAGTATCATTCGACTCCAAAGTATTTACCTTTAGACTCTTAAAGGACCTAAATGAAGAGTTTAAAGAGGGAATGTCTTTTGAAGGATCTTTCCATATAAACCAAGACCAAGAGAAGCTTCATACGGCTTTTGAACTTTATCATTAAGGCCTTAATAAGATTGAAGCTTCTCCAATATAGATCTCTTTTAGCTCTTTGAGAGGTTGTGATGCTCCTTTATTTTTTCACAAATGGCGTCCGTTTCCATTGAAGTTAATTCAGAAGGCTCAATCACATTTGGAAAAACTTTTGGAAGCTCTTTAATATGTTCAAATAAAAGAAGGTTTTTATTAGCACCAACCTCATCGATTTTCCTGACAGGAGTAAAATGTGGCACTGTTTGAAGGACCTCAGGGGCTTCATGAAGGATTTTATAAATACTTTTCACAATATCAAAAAACCTGTCCAGCTCTTTCTTCGTAAAGCTTTCCGTCGGCTCAACCATTAGCCCATAAACCTCAGGAAAAGCAACTGTTGGAGCATGCATTCCGTAGTCCAAGAAAAGTTTTCCAACTTTAGCAATAGTCTGTGCCTTAGGCGTTCCCTTTTGTTCTATTCTTTGAAAATCATCCTCACTCAAAGTAATGATAAATTCATGCATCCTAGGTACGCTTTCGCAGCCGCTAGGCAATGTGGGATAAACCTCTTTTAGCTTTTTGTATAAGTATTTTGCAGCAAGCACAGAAACCGCTGCCATCTTTCTTATACCTTCAGTTCCCAGAAGCTTCATATAAGTAAAGGCCCTTACCTTATGGGCAAAGTTTCCATAATGCCGGTGAAAGCTTCCAATAGAGTTCTTTGGTTTCTTTGTTGTAAAAAGGCCATCGACCTTATCAATTTGAACACCTGGAAGAAAATCAAGAAGTTTTTCGCTAACTGCAACGATTGCATCTCCTGGGCCGCCGCCACCATGGGGAATCGTCCAAGTTTTATGAAGGTTATTATGGACTGCATCTACTCCGAGAGCGTTAAGGTCAACCCAGCCAGCGATGGCATTCATATTGGCGCCATCCATATAGACAAGGCCACCAACCTCATGAATCTTATCTGCCATTTCTTTAAAATTTGTTTCAAAAATTCCCGCTGTATTGGGGTTTGTCACCATGATCCCAGCAATTCTTTTCCCATATTTCTCAATCATGGAATAAAATTGTTCCAGGTCTATTTCACCTTTATCATCTGAGTCAATCGTTACGATCCCACATTGAACTCCGTCTTTAATTTTTGTTTCAAAACCTGCCATAGAAGCAGTTGCTGGATTTGTCCCATGAGCACTTCTAGGAATAAGGATGACGTCTCTTGTCTCACCTTCTCCATTTGAGCGGTGGTAAGCTTGAAACATCTTAATTCCAACTAACTCTCCTTGGGCTCCAGCAACAGGTTGAGTTGTTACCCCGGGAAGACCTGTTACTTTTTTAAACATCTCTTGAATCTCATAGAGGACCTCAAGACTTCCTTGAGACTCACTAAGAGGAACTTGGGGGTGCAAATCTGTAAAGCCAGGTAAAGAAGCTGCATAATCATTGATATAAGGATTGTATTTCATAGTGCATGACCCTAAAGGGTAAATGCTGTCATCGGGACTTACATTTTGATTTCCAAGGTCAGTGTAAAATTTTTTCAAATCCTCTAGAGAAAATTGAGGAAGCCCTACTTCTCCACTCCTCAGAAGATCAGAAGGTATTTCAGGAATTTTAAAAGAAGCATCACCCTTTTTTTCGCTTGGAAATTCTTCAACAAAAAAAGCTTCAAGAGATTCTAGGTGAGAGTCTTCATGAATATCTGAAAAGGATAATAAAATTAATTGACGTTGATTATTGATCTGCGGAGTGAGATTCACTCCTAAATCTATTCCCTTATTTTTAGCGCTTTCAAGAAGTTTAGCGGCTTCAACATTAACCTCAAGAGCAACTTCATTGAAAAAAGGTGTCTCAGGATAAGCTAGAGAAACGCCTTCTCTCTTTAAAAGGCGGGGTATTATTTGAAGTGCATTTTGCCTTCCTTTTTGACAAGACTCTTTCATTCCCTCTTCGCCTCTAGCAAGCATTCCGGCCCCTGCTAAAGTGGCGAGAAACGACTGATTTGAACAAATATTAGAGGTCGCTTTCTCACGCCTTATATGTTGCTCCCGAGTCGAAAGGACCATAGCTAAACACTCTTTGCCTTCAACATCTTTGGTCTTTCCTACATAGCGACCAGGAGTCGACCGAATACCATTTTTATTTTTTGAATTGTACCTTACTCCAAAAATACCTAAACCTGGCCCTCCATAGTTTGGACCAATGGCCAAATGCTGACCTTCTCCGACAATAATATCGACTCCCTGGCCTTCAGAGCCAAATCTCGATGGGGGCTTTAAACCACCCGTGGCCAATAACATTGGGTCAAAAATAGCTACAGAGGGTACTTTTAAAGAGGCTGCAAGATCTGTAAGGACATCAACACTCTCTAAAAGCCCTAGAGAGTTTACTTGAGGAAAAATAATTCCTGCCAACAATTTATCGTTAGATAGACGTTCTGCTTTTCCCTTAAGATCTTCAATGGATGTTAGACCTGTTTTGTTATCAACTGGAACCCATTCCACCAGAACGCCCGTCTCCTTAATAAGAGTTTCCACAACTTCCTTATCTCCGGGAAAGATGCTTTCAGAAACAAGAACAGTCGTTCCTTTTCGGTGGAGCCTTAAACAGACGTTCAAAGACTCCGCCAAACAAGTGGACCTCTCATAAAGGGAGGCATTAATGGCTTCAAACCCGGTCAATTGACTTAAACAGGAGGAGTAAACCCAGAGCGTTTGCAATGTTCCCTGACTCCTTTCTGGCTGATAAGGCGTATATGCTGTTGTCAGACCTCTGATAGAGCTCACGTAGGGAATAAGTTCATGAACTCTGTATTGGGCCAGCCCTTGACCTAAAAATGAAGTGTTGATCTTGTTATTATTTGCAAGTAACTCCACTTGCTTCAACGCCTCTTCGTAGCTCAGACTACGACACACAGAATAAGTCGATTTGTCGAATTTAACTTCATCAGGAATATGGGAGAAAAGGTCTTCCAATTTTGAAAGCCCAAGCTCACTTAACATCGCCCCTATTTCCTCATCATCCGCTGAGATAAAGTATGGTTTTAACTCCCTTTCTAGTTTTTCAGGATCATAAGGTAGCTTTTCAAACCGAGAGGTCATAGACTGTTCCTTTTTCAAAGGTTATAAGGAGTTTTGTCCCTAATGGGTCATAAGTTACTTATTAAAAACTTATGTTATTCATTTTAAAACAATTAACTACCACGATTAACGGGCTGTATCTACAAGTTTTAATATGCTTTTAATTTCTAACCAAAATAT
>CEUM01135792.1_pt1 | contig 10274 bp, 2 predicted proteins | sample 356421 | NCBI WGS metagenome assembly CEUM01 (sample SAMEA2622716, study PRJEB7988) | marine metagenome | biome: marine biome (ENVO:00000447); feature: surface water layer (ENVO:00002042); material: "saline water (ENVO:00002010), including plankton (ENVO:xxxxxxxx)" | depth 5 m | reverse complement strand
ACCATCGACCCATGTGGCGAATGTGTGGGCGGCAGCACTGGCGAGACCGCCTGTGAGCAAGATTGCAACGAAGAGTGGGGCGGGACCGCCACCATCGATCCATGTGGCGAATGTGTGGGCGGCAGCACTGGTGAGACCGCCTGTGAACAAGACTGTAATGGTGAATGGGGTGGTACCCACTGGTTGAGCGATTGTGGTTGCGTGCCCCAAGGCAATTCAGGCGATGAGTGTGATGATTGCAATGGGGTCCCCAATGGCAATGCTGCTTTGGATAATTGCAACGTGTGCGATTCGAATCCCAATAATGATTGCGTGCTCGATTGTAACAGCGAATGGGGCGGCGATGCCATCGAAGACATGTGCGGGACCTGTGACAATGATTCTACCAACGACTGTGAGAAAGATTGCACCGGTGAATGGGGCGGCACCCATTGGTTAAGCGATTGTGGTTGCGTGCCCCAAGACAATTCAGGCGATGAATGCGATGATTGTAATGGGGTCCCCAACGGCAATGCTGCTTTGGATAATTGTAACGTCTGCGACAGCAATGTGGCCAATGACTGCGCTGAGGATTGCAATGGTGAATGGGGTGGTGACGCAGCACTGGATGACTGTAACGTTTGCGACAATGACGTCAGCAACGATAACACCACTTGCGTTCAAGATTGCAACGGTGTGTGGGGCGGCGATGGCGTTTTAGATGATTGTAATGTGTGCGATGCTGACAACAGCAATGATAACAGTACGTGTGCTCAAGACTGTAACGGTGTGTGGGGAGGGCCAGCCCTCGAAGACAATTGTGGCACTTGTGATGAAGACCCTGAAAACGATTGTGTCCAAGACTGCAACGGCCAATGGGGCGGCATGGCCCAAGCAGATAACTGTGGGACTTGCGACAACGATCCAGACAATGATTGTGTTCAAGATTGTTTAAATGTGTGGGGCGGTACCCACTGGATGAGCGATTGCGGTTGTGTGCCAGAAAACAACCCTGGGGATGGATGTGATGATTGTGCGGGCACACCCAATGGCCCAGCCGAAACGGATAATTGTGGCACGTGTGACAGCGACCCCACCAACGATTGTGTCCAAGACTGCAATGGCCAATGGGGTGGTGACGCAGTGCTGGATGACTGCAACGTATGTGACAACGATCCGGGAAATAACAACAGCACGTGCGACCAAGATTGTGCGGGCGTGTGGGGTGGTAATGCGATCTTGGACGATTGTAACATTTGCGATGCCGATAGCTCTAATAACAACAGCACGTGTGATCAAGATTGTGCGGGCGATTGGGGCGGCGATGCGGTCCTCGACAATTGCGGTGTTTGTGACAGCGATCCTACAAACGACTGTGTTCAGGATTGCGCGGGCGTGTGGGGTGGAACCCGTTGGGAGAGTGACTGCGGCTGCGTTGCAGCGAATGCCACGGGCGATGAGTGTGATGACTGCCAAGGTACGCCCAACGGCACCTATTGGGAAAGCGAATGTGGTTGTGTGCCGCAAGACGACTCTGGAGACGCGTGTGACGACTGCTCCGGCACCCCAAACGGAATTGCAGTGATTGATAACTGTGAGGTGTGCACGGGGGGCACCACCGGACAAGAGGCATGTGTACAAGATTGTGCCGGTGTCTGGGGCGGTTTGAATTGGGAAAGTGATTGTGGGTGTGTGGCGGCTGAGAATACCGGAGATGATTGTGATGACTGTGCGGGGACCCCCAACGGAGACGCTTTGTTGGACAATTGCGGCACGTGCGATGCAGACGTCACCAACGATTGTGTTCAAGATTGCGCGGGCCAGTGGGGCGGCGGCCATTGGGAGAGTGACTGTGGTTGTGTGGCGGCCGATGCCACCGGCGACGAATGCGACGATTGCCAAGGCACACCCAATGGCACTTACTGGGCAAGTGAATGCGGGTGCGTGGCGGCCGACAATTCTGGCGATGATTGTGATGACTGCGCGGGCACCCCTAATGGATTGGCCGTGCTCGACGTATGCAACACCTGTGATGACGATACCACCAACGACTGCACTTTTGAAATCACGCCGGCAGCCAATGCAGTCAGCGTTCCATGGGAGCCAGAAATGGGCATTCGAATCAGAATTCCAAGCGAATCGGTGAATTTGGCGGGAACCGCTGTACTGAGCGATTTGGCCAGCGTTTTAACATTAACAGACCAAGCCAACGGGCCGGTGGCGGGGGAAACCAAGCTCTTTATCGATGAAGAAGAACGAATCCTGTTTTTTAGTTTTGTCCCTGAAAGCCCCCTCTTTGGCGACCATACTTACGATCTTGCTTTAGATTCTTCAGCCTCTCTCATGTTGAGCGACAGCGGTGGCACACCGTTTAATTTGGAAGAGGCCATGGGCGGCGAGACCAGTTGGACTTTTACCACTGCAGAAATGACTCGGTTTGTTTTACAGGTCTTAATGGAGTTTGATGATACGGTTTGCCATTGCCCCGCTTCGCCAGAACAAACAGCCTCGCCAGCATGTGATTCGGTAGATCCTCATCCGGGCGTTGCCTATACCGTACCGGGCCTGTGTTTGTCTGAAGCAGACGGGGATGCCATTGTGTTTGGCTCTGAGCCCAATCAGGTGCGAGGGTACTGGAGCGACATGAGTGGTGGCCGCTTGGTGGTGTCCAAACTTCGCGGTATTGATGGTCAGCTGATCGGTACTAAAATTGTTCGTCGTGAAGGGGTGAATACATTTTTCACGCTTGATGGAGATGATGAGCCTGACGACCATAGCGGTTATCTTCCATTTCGAAACGAGCAAGAAGCGGCGTCGTTTGAAGAAATGAAAACTATCATCGATTTTGACCGCTATACGGGGTTACAAAAACCCGGAGGAGGTATTCACGCAGTGTACAGTTACGTTCCCGAATCTTGGCGCGCCTCAATCGAAAATAATATCGCATTTAAAATTGAAAATGGCCACTCGCTGCCAGATCATTTTAATGTCTATGTTATGTACATTTCTGGCCGAAGCGATACTTCGACCTTTGGTTCTTCGGGTTCTCCGTCGGGAGGCAATTTCAGTATTTCTGCCAGCATGACCCACAACCACAAGCCTTATGAGGGCTATGTGTGGTTACACGAAACGGGGCATGGCTTTTTTGGAATGACCGATTTGTATTATCCTTTTACTTTCCCGGCCGTCGGTGGCTCCTTCGGAATTATGGGAGGGAATTATGGTACGTCGCCTCTGCCACAGCCCCCTAACGCAGATCATACCTTGAGCGCCGAACTTGTGGAGCCCACCGAGCCATACGACGATGTAGACATTGATAATATTTTGGCAGATGCGTCTGCGGATGCTCATTGCGGCTCTGCTGAGTCCCCCTGTGAATTGGTCCCCCGTTATTTGGACGGTAAAATTTGGAAGTTTCCCGCCGTGATCGAAAACGGAGAAGTGGTGGGGCATTATTTGGTGGAAATGTATGGAACGAACAGCCATGACGCCAATTTGGAATTTCAAGGGGTTCCTCATTTGGAGCATCCAGGAGTGGTGAGTATTTGGAAAACGGATAACTCGTTACAAAAAATCTATGATCACCATTGCTCAAGTTCGGACTGCAGCTCTTATATTTCAAACGACTTATTGAGTCGTTGGGGCTTTGCTGAGTATTACCCGAGCTGTCCCAATATTATGTCAGATTGGGGAGAGATAACCCCTATCTATAAAACCTTCCCCTGGTGGAACCATGAAAACTTACCTTATGTAACGCAGGACAATAGCGATGTCCCCGGTGATAGCATTCCCACCCAAATCGAATTGCCAGTGGTTGAGGTTCCCACCTACGGCACGCTCGACTGCGAAGATACGGACAACCCGGTCATGGACGCCACTTGCCGCTTTGGTGGTGGCTATAAAGTAGGTCTGATCACCCTGGATTTTTCGGACACGCTGGACACTGTTCAAACCCAAATTAATGCAGCACCGCTAGAGCGCAGTTCCTACCTGCTGCCCGACGCATTGCCATTCACCTTAAGCTTTGAGTCCCAGCCCGATACCCCTATGACCTACGCCGACCACATCTATGCGCAGCACGAGCAATACATCACAGACACCAGCGACGATTATTGTCATCAAATTTTAACCGACGGCTTTATGGCCCCCGATTAATTAGAGTCCAAGAAGGTTGCCTCTCGGTCTTCAGGGGCTGCGGGAAAAGATTCACAGTCGTTGGTCCCCAAACAGGCATCCGTGGATAAGGTTTGGCCACCAGAAGCCAAGTATTGACCGATCATGTTAAACAAAAAGCGCCCCACGTCGTAGGCTTGCACGTTCGCGCAGTCGCAAGGGTCGGGGTTTTCATCGGTGACATCTGTGGCGCACTCGGACTTACACTTATCGATAGCGTCATCGGTAAAAGCACCCGGTGGGTCAAAACCGTGTTGGCCGGTGGCATTGGTGAGCGGGAAAATCGCAGCGGAATAGCCACCTAACGCATCTTTGGTATCCATGCCGATTCGCAAGGGTGGATCGAGCCGTGGATAGTCAGCCCCCCATTTGTCGTTGGAGTTGCCGAAGTTTTCCACGTCCAAGTGTACCGGGTTGCCGTTTCCATCTGTGTAACGGCCCAGGGTATGTACCGCTTCGGCCACATGGGAATCGATGAGCACCTGATTTTGAGGCTTACCGTAGCGAGGGTCATCTTCAAGGTATTCGATGAGGCCTGCGGCTCTGGCATGGGTGACGCCCGAGCTGGCCGGTACGTTCATGTCACCGGTGGTGGTTAAAACCACGGTATGGGTACCGGTGGTTTCACCGGTGCCTTCGTAGGTCATGGGCTCGTCCAAAAGGTGTGGTGCGAGCACGGCAGGGTCTGCAGGATCGAGCACGAGCTGCCCTAAGCCCTGAAACCGTCTCAGGGCGGGCGAAGTACGTCTAAGGCCCAAACCTTCTTCCAGCGCCTCCAGGCGCATTCCTGCGGTGAACTCTTGGCCCTGATAGGAAACATCTTCTTCAAAAGTGTCCACTGTGCGATAGGCTTCCGCTTCCGGCTTGGGTTCGCATTCGGTGCTTCCCAAAATCAGTTGAATCCCACTGTAAAAAGAAATTTCCGTTTCATCTCCGTAATCGCTGGCCACGGCCACCCTGAACGAGCCGTCTTCGGCCACGTAACCACAACCTCGTTCACCTGTGACCATGTTTTCAGCGATCACCGTATCTCCGGGAGAGATGCCTTCAATATTGGCGAGGGTTCTTTTGCCGGTGGAGTTCAAGTCGGGCACCACGGTTTCAAGTTGGGTTACACCGGTTTCGGCATTCAATGTGCCAATGTACAGCGGACCCATGCCGCGCAGGATAAAAGCTTGGACCACGCCACCTTGAAATGAGCGGATACCGATATCGCTGAGCCCGCCGCCGCCAGCGATGGGAACGATGGCGTCCATGTGGGGCTCAACGGCACCCACCACCATGGACATCATGCCGCCCAGTGAGCCGCCGGTCATACCAACGATGGTATCTCCTCCAACATCTACCACGCCATCGCCATCAAAATCGCCTGCAAGGCCGTTGGAGGGAAGAATGTTGTCATCGGGATCGTCAGGGCCCAAAATGTTATCGCCCCAGGTGTTGGTGCCATCGAAGGTTCGAAAAATACGAATCAACTGCATGTAATCGAGGGCGAACTGACGCACGATGTCCCGGGTGTGGAAAAGGTAAGACGTCCAAAAGTCTGCCCCAGAATCTTTCACACCATCATTGTTTTGATCGAAAGCACGGTCTTCAAGCAACGCGGTCGCCATGGAGCTGAGTCCATAATTACCTAAAATACCCTTAACTAATTCTGTGGTAATCTCGTTAATGGAGATACCGTGAGAGGGGCCATCAATGGCGATAGAGGCGACCCCGTGTTTGGCCAAGAAGCCCGCGTAAGAAACCAGTTCAAACCGATTGCTGGTGTAGCCGTGACCCATGATCAACAAGGGCGCCGGTTTTCCTTCTCCTCTAACGGAGATTTCTTTTCTTGGTATGATGAGGGTGAAGTAAACAGTTTCACCATGTACTTCGTTGGCATTGTTATCTGACCCTCTGGGCAGCGGCACATTTTCCAAGTCACCAGGCCAGACCTGCATGTGGAGGCGGAGGTCATTGCCATCTTTGTCTTTCCGTTCAAACAATTGTGGCGAGGTGTAACTGCCAATGACGATATAATCGATGTAGCTTTGGCTTTCTACCAAATCCGCATAAGCCTGTGTGTCCGCATCCATATCTAAAATGGCCGGATCGGTGGCGATACCCCCGAGACCGTCGCGCCATTGTTCACCGTACAGCAAATAATGTTTTTTGGTATTTGGAAAGTAGTTCAGGTCCCGAAGGGGGTAAAGACGATCAATTTTAGCGGGAAAATCTTTACCCAAGTTTTTTTGAATGCCTTTTTCGTACAAGCCATCGCGAAGTGCTTTCCAGTCGGCCTCGATGGTTTGCGTGGTAAAACTAAAGGTATAAGCGATATCATCAACAGAAAGGCCGTCGGGTAGCTTTTTCAGAAGCGGTCTTAAGCTTTCGGTTTGTGTCAAGTGGTTGATGTAAGGGTAGGGAGAGCCCACACTGTTCCCCTGTTCGTCTTTGAGACGCTTGGTGATCACCACGGCGTATCGGGTACGCTCTCTAAGGGGCACCATGGGTTTGACAATAAGGGTGTTGGTTTCTCGCTCATAAAAAGGCATGAGCGCATCGGCACGCTCTTGCAGCGTGGTGGGGTTGGTGCCAGGTAAATAATTGCCCATATCCAAAATGCCGTCGGCATCGGTGTCTTCACCTTCATCCAAAACACCATTGCCGTTCGTATCTTCCATGGCGTCGTCAAAGATCAGGGAAGTGGAGTCTTTGCGCGGATCACCACCCCAATACTTATTTTTATTTTCCAAAACGACTGGATAGTTGCCATTGCCCACATTGAGATGGTGGACACGACCGAATTCTTGTGAGTTTTCATCAATGTTGATCAAATATAAAACATCATCCTCCAGTCCGTAGTTCGGATCGCGATGGGCATCCAAAATGGACTGAATGTCCAATGGGCCCGTAAAGGGAATGACGATGGGCTGAAAAACGCCCCAGCCATCTAGGGTATCGAGGAGCGTTCGAACTTCTTGCTCCATGTACGTGGGCGCCATCATAGAGACATTGAGTCGGCGTTTGGTGGGTGAGGTTTCGTCAAAGCGGGTGGCGATGTCATTGGGCAGGGGAATATCCGGCAGGGGGCGGTGTTCAAAGTCCATTTTGACGGTGACATCCGCGGGGTCGATGGGGTGCAGCCCTTCTGGTGTGGGGGACAGGCAAGCCATGCAGGTGGCACTCAAAAACAAAGCGAGGGCGAATCGTTGGTTCATGTTCATGTTGCGTCCTTAGAGTTGAAAAGAGAGAAAAGCGCGAGCGCCCATAATGGAGTTTAATGTGTCGCCGCTGGCATTGACGAATGCATCACCCGGTTGCAGCCAAGCAGCTTCGAGGCCGATATCGAGCGCGCCCCAGTCCGATAGCTCAAAGTGGTTTTTGAAGCCCACATCAATTTCTAAGCCCAACCAGTCGCCAGCAGCGCCATGAAATGCATTGGCGGGAATGCCTCCAGACATTTTGGTTTGAAAAGGGTCGGCCAGAGGGACATCGGTCCAAGCCAGTAAGGCGCCGCCATAGACTTTCAAGTCTTTGATCGGTTTGTACCACACTTTGGGGAAGAGGCTTTTGGTGTTGCTGATGGCCCCTTGGGTGGGTAGACGATCGAGGTCTTCTGCTGGAACGCCGGTGAGGTTGAGGTTGCTTGCGGTGACGGGAGCTTGGGCGGTGATATCGGTAAGCAGTCGATCGTGAAGTAGGAGACCTTGGTTGAAGTTAATGTCAGTATTGAATGCGTTCAGAGAGGCGTCATCAAAATTTTGGTCACCCGTTACCCAAAGTCCGTCGAGAATCAAACCAAATTGTTGTCCGCCCGCTGCCATTTGGAGTGCGCTGCCCATTTGAAGCACATCGTGTTCGGGATAAGTGGGGTTGCTGCCCAGGTCCGTGTTGCCAAAGACCACCAGGCTTTCTGATTGTGCGCTCAGTGTCCAACTGTCGCCAAGGCTCATGCTTGAGCTGAGAAATACATCGGCCACAGTAATCTCAAGAGAGCCACCGCCGGGTGCTTGCTGCCATCGGTGAACCCCATAAAAGCCACCCTGAAACACATTTCCAAGATTGGTTTTCCACGCCCCTACAATTTGTTGGGCATTGTCACCGGGCAAAAGAATGTCATCGCCAAGAACCACATGAGGCCCTTCTTCGCCCAATTGAAAAGAGGTCATCAAATCCCCAGATAAAACGATGGCACTTTTGACCGCAGGAATCGGCAACAGGGCCATGGCGCGCAACATGCGGTCACCACTTCTTGGATCAGAGAATAAATCGGTGTTCTTTTTTGGGTCTGTGAGCCCGTTATTGGCAACAAGCCCCATGCCCCATTGGCTGGTCATTAGGCCCAATCGCAATTGAAAAGCATCTTTGAAAATAAACCCGGCATACAAAGAGCGGGGGCGCCAATTGATGCCCTCAGCTTTAAAATCATTGAGTTCGAGATCATGCTCGGTTTCTAAGCGCAGATTGAGATCGTCCATGAGAAAGGGCGTTTGATAATTCGCTCCGCCTCGAAAACGGGGATAGTTGTGCAGGCCCGTGTGTCCTTCTGTTCCGATTTTATCCACCGGATAACTTTCTACCACTTCGGTTCGATGATCAGTGGTGAGTGAGAAGGAGCTGGCATGGCTGAAGTATGGCGCCATAACGGCTGCTGCCAATCCAAAAATAAAAAGGGGCATTCGCTGCATGAATTCTACCTCCAGGGTGAACTGAGCACAGTCCAAAAGGAACTAGAGGGATAGCAAGTTAGTAGCCCAATTTAAATGCTTGCAGGCGAAAGAGCATGGAATTCGCCCGTTTTCATTGGTGGTAGCACTCTCAGCAAGGCTGAGGCGGGTCTGTGAGCCGGGTTAGTTCGCCGTGGCGGAGGTGGTGGCCACCGTTCCATCACAAATAGCGGTGATGGTGGTGTTGCCCACGTTGATGGCCCAAGCCCTGCCCTTTGCGTTGTTTTCATCAAAAATGATCATCACGTCACTGTTCGATGAACTCCAGGTGCACAACTCAGTGATGTCTGATGTGCTGTTGTCTTCATACAGGGCGGTGGCATAAAATTGATGCGGCCGGCCCCTTTGAAAAACGTCATTGCTCGGGGTGATGATAATGTTGGTGGGGTCAGCGGCTCGCACCGTAATACTGGTGGTCGCTGAAACACCAACCACGGTTCCGGTGATGGTGGCTTCACCAGCAACTCCCGTGGACACCCAGCCAGGAAAAGCGGTGAGAGTGGCTGCCACCGATGCGTTGCTGCTTTCAAAGAGGGTGTCTCGGGTGACGTCTTGTGAGGGACCAACATCAAATGTCGCGATGGCCACAAATTCTTGGGAACGGTCTGGCGGAAGGATGGGATTTGGGGGCCCGAGCTCCAGCGAAATGACTTCCCTGTTGTGCACGTGAACTTCGGTGGTTGCAGTAAAATTACCCAAAGTAGCGGTGACAGTGGTGATACCGTGCGAGATGCCGGTAATGCGTCCGGCCCCTTCTGGGTAATTGTCAACGATGGCGATGGCTTCATTGTCGGACGTCCATACGGCTTGTCCGGTGATCCAGTTTTCCACGCCTTCCTGTTCGTAAAGCGCATAGGCATTGACCCCCTGGGTGAGGCCCGGACTCACGCCCACCTGCTCTGGCCATATACCAATATCGATCATGTCCGCATCAACAACGATGACTTCTCTGCCGTCTGTTTTGCCATCGAGTTGGGCGTAAATGACGGCGGTACCATTGCTGATCGATGTGATGCGGCCCGCTGTGCCTTCAAGATTGGAAACCTGGACCACTGCATCATTGCTCGTACTCCAGGTGACACGATCGGTGATGATACGGGTGGAGCCGTCCCCATACCTGCCTACGGCGGTGAGCCATTCATTTCTATTGGGGGTGATCTCGATATACCAGGGAGTAATGAATAAAGAGTCGAGCGCCGCATCGGTTACGGTCAAGCTCGCTTCATCGCTGAAGGCTTCGTAGGTGGCTTTAACGGTGGCGCCACCCGCGCTGCGGGTGTTGATGGACCCTTCTTGGCCGTCGGCATTGGAAATGGTGGCCACGGCCGTATCGTCGATGGACCAGGCCGCGTCATCCGTGACTTCGCGCATGGTGTTATCAGAATACACGGCAAAGGCTTTAAAGTTACC
>CEUM01027670.1_pt1 | contig 10278 bp, 7 predicted proteins | sample 356421 | NCBI WGS metagenome assembly CEUM01 (sample SAMEA2622716, study PRJEB7988) | marine metagenome | biome: marine biome (ENVO:00000447); feature: surface water layer (ENVO:00002042); material: "saline water (ENVO:00002010), including plankton (ENVO:xxxxxxxx)" | depth 5 m | reverse complement strand
CAAAATTTCATTATCCGATCTGTCATTTTTGTTGGAGTCCCATCGGTTAAATAAGGAACCCCAACAACAAGGGTATCTATTCCTTCTTCCTCGATGATTTTTGACAATTCTTCGATGAGTAGGTCATCACTTTTATATATTATTCGACCAAAAGGAAGAGGGTAAGGGTCTCTTTTGGAGTTGTATGTGGCCAAACCCACAACTTTTGTTCCGTAGTCTAGGCAGAGTATTGATTTAAGGTCAAAAACTATGGGTTCCTTTTCAATAAGATGTGTCATAATCTGTTCTTAAGTGATTGGAGCCTCTTTAGCAAGGGGCAGGGGCAATTTATGAAAAAAAAGAAAGAGTTTTATTTTGGTCTTGACAAGGCAGCGATAAGGATTATTATGATCCTATAGTCTTAAAACTACCTAAAAAATTTAAAAGACATACAATCTTTTAGCCAACACTTTAAGGGGCTTTTTACCACGTAATAATACCACTATTTTATTTCAAACTATAAAATTTATTTATATCTAACTTAACACATTAAAATTTATCAGGGGAAGTTTCCAAAATGCATCTCAGTGACTTAAGAGAAAAAGAAATTAAAGAACTTATTTCTATGGCGACGGAATTAAAAATTGAAAATCCAAGCTCGCTTAGAAGACACGAACTAATCTTCTCAATTCTTAAAACCATGGCGAAGAATAATGAAGATATCTACGGCGGAGGAGTTCTTGAAATTCTGCCAGACGGCTTTGGTTTCTTAAGGTCTCCTGGGTATAACTACTTACCGGGTGCGGATGATATTTATGTAAGCCCTAGTCAAATTAGACGTTTTGGTCTTAGAAAGGGTGACACTACTGAAGGGCAAATTAGACCGCCTAAAGATGGGGAGAGGTATTTTGCTCTTTTAAAAGTTAATAAGATTAATTATCAAACGCCTGAAGTTCATAAAAAGACGGTTCTTTTTGAAAACTTAACTCCACTTTACCCTGAGAAGAAAATTAGTTTAGAGTTTGATAAGAAAAAACTATCAACGAGAATCATCGATCTTTTCGTGCCTCAAGGTTTTGGTCAGCGTTGTCTTATCGTTGCTCCACCTAAAGCAGGTAAAACAGAGCTTCTAAAAGAAATCGCTAACGCTATTACTAAGAATCATAATGACTCTAAGTTGATCGTGCTTCTTATTGATGAGAGACCCGAAGAAGTTACGGATATGAAAAGAAGTGTTGATGCGGAAGTTGTATCAAGTACTTTTGATGAGCCTGCAAATAGACACGTTCAGGTTGCTGAGATGGTTATGGAAAAAGCCAAGAGGCTTACAGAAGCAGGGGAGGATGTTGTTATTCTTCTTGACTCTATCACAAGGTTGGCGAGAGCTTATAACACTGTTGTTCCTCCGTCTGGAAAAATCCTTTCTGGTGGTGTTGATTCAAATGCTTTACACAGACCAAAAAGATTCTTTGGTGCCGCTAGAAATATTGAAAATGGTGGGTCTCTTACCATTATTGCCACGTCACTCATTGATACCGGTTCTAGAATGGATGAAGTTATTTTCGAAGAATTTAAAGGAACAGGGAACTCTGAGATTCAACTTGATAGAAAGCTTCTTGAAAAGAGAATTTTCCCATGCTTGGATATCAATAAGTCCTCAACAAGGAAGGAAGACCTGCTTGTTGAAGATGGCGATCTTCAGAGAATGTATGTTCTTAGAAAGGTTCTCCACCCCATGAATACTGTTGACTCCATGGAGTTTATGTTGAGTCGGATCACAAAGACGGCTTCTAACTCAGACTTTATGGAATCCATGAATGGCTAATAAATAAAAAAAGGAGTCCCTGACTCCTTTTTTTTTCCCGCCCAAGAACTTTTTCTTGATGATAAAACTCCAATGACAGGTTTTGCGGTTGAAAATATTAAAATAGGCTTGAAATAGAAAAAAGGTCACCTCTATGTTTGATAAATTAGAAGGCGTTGTTAGGCGCTATGAAGAGTTAACAGAAAAATTGGCGGACCCGACACTATATGATCGTCAGGCTGAATTCAAAAAAGTTTCCAGCGAAAGGGCCAATTTGGAGGAAATTGTTAAGTGTTTCAATGAATACAAGAGGGTGCGTGATGAAATACAGGACGCTAAAGATATTTTAAAAAATGAGAAAGATGAAGACCTCAGAGAAATGGCTAAGGAAGAGCTTTCTGATTTAGAAAAGAAGCTCCCAACTCTAAAAGAAGAGTTAAGCCTTCTTCTTTTACCAAAAGATCCCCTTGATGATAAAAATGTGATGGTTGAGATCAGAGCAGGCGCCGGGGGCGATGAAGCTTCCATTTTTGTTGCTGACGTTTTTAGGATGTATCAAAATTATTTAAGAGACCTTGGTTTTAAAAATGAAGTTATTTCTCTGAGTGAAGGTGATGAGGGGATCAAGGAAGTCATTTTTAGTGTTAAAGGTGAAAAAGTCTACTCTAAGCTGAAGTATGAATCTGGTGTCCACCGTGTTCAAAGGGTCCCTAAAACTGAATCCCAAGGAAGAGTTCACACTTCAACTATAACGGTTGCTATCATGCCAGAGGTTGATGACGTAGAGTTTGAACTTGATATGACTGAAGTTAGGATTGAGGTTTTTAGGGCTAGTGGAGCTGGTGGTCAGCACGTTAATACAACTGATTCTGCAGTAAGGGTAACCCATATCCCAACAAATATGGTTGTTGCAAACCAAGACCAAAAATCTCAGCTTAAAAATAAGGAAAAGGCCTTAAGGATTCTAAGAAATAGAATTTACGATAAAATGGTTTCAGAGCAGCAAAAAGAAGAAGCTGCTGAAAGAAAAGCCCTTATTGGCCGAGGTGACAGGTCGGAGAGGATTAGAACTTATAACTTTCCTCAGGGTCGTTTGAGTGATCATAGAATTGGCCTCACTTTATATTCTTTAGATAAAATTATTGAAGGGGATTTATCTCCAGTTACAGACGCTCTAATTGCTCATAATAGGGCTGAGCTTCTTAAAGGGCAGGAAGATTAATTTGTGAAAAGTCTTGACCAATATGCTAGCGATTATTTCAAAACAAATTTAGGAGTTCTCCATTCCTTTTACCCCGGTTTAAGGGTTGAGGTTTTGAAAAGAGAGCTAGAGGTTTATCTTTTTGGTGTAGAATCCCACAATGGGAAACGTTTAAAAGAATTTCCTTTCTTACAAGGTCATCATCAGAAAGCAATGTATTTTTTTAACTCTATGGATAAGGGAATGCCTCTTCCCTATATTACAGGAAAGGCTTTCTTTTATAAAAATGACTTTTTTGTCAATCCAAATGTTCTTATTCCGAGGTCTGAGACGGAGATTCTTGTTGAGGATGCTGTTGGCTTCCTAAAAAAAATGAGAAATGAGAAAGAGAGCTTAGATAAGGACCTCAAAATATTAGAGGTTGGGACTGGTTCGGGTGCTTTGATTCTTTCACTTCTCAGTGATTTGGATTTTTCTGTAGATGCCCTGGCAACAGATATTTCGGATAAAGCTTTAGAGATAGCCAAGAAAAACTATTTCCATTGCCAATATGGAATACACGCTCGAACTAAATTAAGTTTTTTAGAAGCAGATAGACTCTTTTTCAATGAAAAAGAGCACCTAACTTTTGATCTTATTGTTTCAAATCCGCCTTATATAAAGAGAGAGGAAGACTTCGGTCTTGTTCACAAAAAAGTTCACGAGTATGAACCTCACGAAGCACTTTACTTAAAAGATGAAGAATATTTAGCTTGGTTTGATGTTTTTTTTGATCAAGTTAAAAAAGCTTTGAACCCGGGTGGTGTTTTTATAATGGAAGGTCATGAAAATCATTTAGGAAGCCTCCAAACTCTTTTTTTGACAAAGAATGTTCAAAAGGTTGACCTTAAAAAAGATTATTGTGATAGAATTCGTTTTTTGATTGTAAAAGTTTAATTGTGACCAATCTTGGGGTTGGAGGTTTATATGGATCAGCTTATTATTGAAGGACCAACTAAGTTAGAAGGAACAGTAAAAGTTTCTGCTGCTAAGAACGCCTATTTGCCTATTTTGGCTTGTGTTCTTCTGAGTCCTAAGCCAGTCCATCTTAAAAATCTTCCTAAGCTTAGAGATATTAAGACAATGATGGTCCTCTTAAAGAACTTAGGAGTTCAAATTTCTGAGAAAGGGGAATGGACAACTTTTGATGCTTCTAAAGTTATTTCCCAAGAGGCGACTTACGACCTCGTAAAAACAATGAGGGCTTCGATCTTAGTTCTAGGGCCACTTCTTACAAGGTTTAAGTATGCAAAAGTCTCTTTACCCGGTGGTTGTGCAATAGGGGCCAGGCCTATTGATATCCACTTAAATAATTTTGCCAAATTGGGTGCTCAAATAAATCTTGAAGGTGGTTACGTTTCTGCCGAAACTGATCAGTTAAATGGTTGCTCTCTTGTTTTAAGCTTTCCATCAGTAGGAGCAACAGAAAATATTTTAATGGGTGCTATTCTTGCTAAAGGAAGAACCATTATTGAAAATGCTGCCTTAGAACCTGAGATAGAGGACTTAGGGAACTTTCTTATAAAAATGGGTGCCAAGATTGAGGGTTTAGGAACATCTCGTATTGTTGTTGATGGGGTACCTTTTGATGAACTCAAAGAGGTAGAATATGAGGCCATTGGTGATAGAATTGAGGCCGCTACTTATATTATGGCTGGTCTTGCTACGAAGTCGACTCTTACCGTTAAAGGCTTTCACACGAATCATTTGGAAGCAGTTTTAACAGCTCTTAGTGAAATGGGGGCAAAAATTGATAGGGATGAATACGAGGTAACAGTTTACCCAAGTGACTTAAAAGGTATCAATATTGAAACGTCTCCCTATCCTGGCTTTCCAACTGACGCACAGGCTCAACTAATGGCCCTAACTTCTCAAGTTGAAGGTGTCTCAATTATAACAGAAAATATTTTTGAAAATCGCTTTATGCACGTTCCAGAGCTAAGAAGGCTTGGAGCCTCCATTGAGCTAAAGCAGAAAACAGCAGTCATTAAGGGTGAAAGTCACCTCAAAGGCGCACCTATTATGTGTACTGATTTAAGAGCAAGTGCAGCACTTGTGTTGGCTGCCTTAGCAAGCAGCGGAAAAACTAAAATTCAAAGAATCTATCATCTTGATAGGGGTTATGAGTGCCTAGCTGAAAAGCTAAGCCAGCTCGGGGCTTCAATTGATAGAGAAAAAAATGTACCAATGTCCTAATCACTCTTAATAAGACATATTGAAAAACCTTACCTCTAAACGATCTTTATTCAAAAATGAGCTCATTGAAAGCCAACTATTTGGTGAAGCTCTTCATATCAAGTCTCTCTCATTATGAAATATATCAATTCTATAACCTTTTTTACCGTTTCTTATTTCTTGAACAATCTGGAGATTCACATTCCTGGGGATGTTAAGCTTCTCTTTTAACTTTTCTTTTACTTCATTCAAAGAGTTATTATTAGACGGTTTGTGATTAATTTGCTTTGAACTATCATTATATTTTTGATTAAGGTAACTGCGTTTCTTATGATTTTCTTTTTTGCTAAAAATGGGGTTTCTAGATAAGTCTCTTTTGAAAGTAGAGTTTGCAGTCATTTGATGAGAAAACCTTTTTTCGAAAATATCTTTAGATTGTGAACTTTTAAAATTTTGTTTACCCATGATAAAAAATGAAATTAAAACTAAAAGAGAAAAAATTATAAAGACTTTTGATGTTCGCATATGTTGATTCCTATTTTAAAAGGGTGAAGTCATTAGAACTTCACCCTTTTTGAATTAATTATCCCAATCTCTTTCTTGGTTTAATGTAATTTTAGGAGGATTTTCCTCAGTGTTAAAATTGTAATACTTCGATCCAGTAGCATTTTTTATTGAAAAGTTTATATGAAGCCTATTCTTATCTCCAATAACGTCCTTGCTGGCCCTGATGTAATTGCCTTGCTTGCAAGAATTACTTACAAAATCAGGAAATTCATTTTCCATTTTTTCACAATATGTTTCGCCAACAATTTTTTTGAAACCATCGTTTATGAGTTTCTGGTAGTTCAATGCCTCCAATGATGAATTAAACTTTTCAGTTATAATATCCTTAGCAATACCCTCTTCAATCCAAAAATGTTCTGATATCGTTCTAAAATGTAATGAATTAGATTTTAGAATAGGTTCAAGGTAAGAACTAAATGAATAGTCGTACCTGCCCGTAAAAATATTTTTTGGATTGATCATTCCAGTGGTTTTAGATTCTAAAAAATCACGGTAGTGGTCCAGATCAAAAATTGTGCCTGCTCTTGATCGAAATCTTTTTTTCCAAAAATAAGCCGTCCTCCATTTTGTTTTGACGTCTTTTAATGAATGATCTTTTATCTCGTCTTTATTTTTTATTTGTTCTCCAACTTTTTTGGAAATAGCATCACCTAGCTTATACGTATGAAAAGTTACGTTATTCAAGGATGAAAAAATATCATGTGATGCATTTAGTTGTTCCTTTCGATGAAATTCTGACTGGCAGATTAGGGAACGCTTAAGACCCTTTAGCATGTTTTCCACGTTATGAATTTTACAGTGCCTTCCTTTGGAGCAAAGAAAGACGGTGACCTTACCAGAGTAATTTGCCGTACTAAAAAGGTACAAATAGACATCACTTTTTTTAGCTTTTATACTTACACTTTTAATGTCAAAAAACTTATTTGGACCGAAAGGAATTGAAGGTCCATCTTTTTGCATGTGATCTTTATGTGATGGATATGTTGTAGACCGCCTTATACTAGAATTTTTCCAAGAATCATTATTTTCAAAGTCATCATAGTTTTTAGGAATATAATACTTTTTTGATTTTCCAACATTTTGAACTTTGGAATGTAACTCACAAAAATCTTGATTACTCCTATCAACCCTTCTATGCAGCTCAGGTCTTAATGGTTCAATATTTAGTCTTGGTGGCATTCTTCGGGGATGATCTTGAGCTTCTAATAAACTTGAGATAGTTAATAATCCGATTGTTAAAAATTTAATATATAAAAACAATTTCATATTTCCTCCTTTTTATATATTGATAAAGAAAATGAACGAGATTTTTTTCTCGCCTAACTTTGTCCTTCTTTTTACCTAGTAAATTTTTATACCAAATTCAATTTCTTATATGCCCATTAATTAAAAAGTGTTTCGATGCTTTCCATTTTTCATAGTTGAGTTTTCTTTCTCCTACTTGATTTTTTTAGGCTTAAAATACTCACTATTTTTTTAATGAATTTTCAGTAAATTATTTCGTTTAAATTTGAAGAGGTGAAATAAGATTTATAAGGTTTTTAGTTTTTCTGGTTTAGGTGGTAGTTGATTTTATAAATAAAATTTATTTGGCTAAAAAGAAGAAAAATCTACAGTTTCTTCCTCCAAATAGAACATATTATGCCTTTCAAGAATATCTTGTGGTAAAAATCTTAGTCAGAATATGTATCTGGAAGGTAAGTGTAATGAAAAATCTAGTCTTTCTAATTTTCATCCCTTTCATTTTAGGCTGCTCTGTTTCTTTTGAATGGGACAAAAATAACTTTAAAAAGAAAGTAAGATTTGACTCATCCGAAGTTATTTATGGAATAGATGACAGGGTTGAAATAGATGATTGGGATGGAAAGGGAAATGTTAAAGAGTTATCTACTTCTGTTCTTTCCCTATACAAAGAAAACGGTGAAGAAGCTAAACTGAACAGATTGCCTTCCCCTCTATGTGAGGGAGAACCTTTCCGTGATCAGCCTAGAAAAGCTCTTTGCACGGGCATCTTGATTGCTCCTGATATGGTTTTAACTGCTGGACATTGTCTAAAAAAGAATAACCAATGCAAGAATCTTGTTTGGAAGTTCGATTATCCAGGCCCTGAGGCTTCTTTAAATCGTCCCTCAGAAGAGGAGAAGAAAGCTTATCGTTGTTCTCATGTTATTAGACCAAAAAATTATTACCAAAATAGAAGGCTTGATTTTGCCTTCGTTAAATTAGAAGAACCAGTTTTAGAAAGAAACCCATTCTCTCTTGAGGAAGCTATTCAGGATATTGAAATTAGAGACGGTGAAGGAGTGTTTGCGATTGGTAATCCTTCAGGTTTTCCACTTAAAGTCATGAAAGGTGAAGTCACTTTTAAAAATGAAGACGGCTTATTTTTCAAAACTAATATTGATTCATATAGAGGCAACTCTGGAGCACCAATTTTTACTAAAAAGGAAAGTCGTTTAATTGGTTTACTAGTCAGTGGAGAAAGGGACTTTGAGTTTGACTCTTTAAAAGGTTGTTATTACTCAAAAAGATGTTTGGAAGGTGAAGAATCTAACTGTTCTGGAGAAAAAGCCATATCTATCTCCAATATCTATGAAAGTTATAAATGGATTAAGGATAAGAAAAATAACCACGGTAAAAAACTATTTAGCCATTTTAAAAGTTTTGAAAAAGCTTGTTCTTCAGATGAATTAGATGCCAAATCAAAATATTTTTTAAGTCTATTGGAAGAAAAAGCAAGGTCACAAAATTGTTCGACTATAAAAAAGAGATTAGAACGGGCCAGGTATTTAGATTTAAGCTCATCCTTTATAGAAGACTCTTATGCGCTTTCATTTTTTAGTAACTTGGAATTTTTAAATTTGGAAAATAATAATATCGAAGATTTAGAATTTTTGAACTCATTTTCAAATCTTCAACTGCTTTATTTAAAGGGAAATAATAAACTTAATAAAATTGATATTGATAATTTAAATGGATTAAAAAAACTATCTTTTAGCAATCGTCTGCCTTTTGTCGGTTCTTTTAAAGATATGACTAGTTTAAGTTCTCTAATTGTAGAAAATATTGACCCTCGAATTCTTTCATCTATTAGTGACTTAGAAGAGTTAAAAGAATTAAGTATTAAAGATAGCAATCTATCATCATCTTCATTTTTAAATGGGCTCAGTAATTTAGAAAAATTATCTCTCACAAAAAGTAAATTAAAAGATATTTTATTTGTTTCTAGAATTCCAAAAATTCGTTTTTTAGATATTTCTGAAAATTTAATTGAGGATTTGTCTCCTCTATACTCTTTAGAAAATCTTTATAGTTTTAAAGCCGAAGGAAATCCTATTAAAGACTGCCCCTTAAACTCAGTATCTTTTGCTTTAAAATCATTTTGTGAAAAAAGAGCGGGTCTTTAGGTCATTTATACGCTTATTTTAACCTCATTCCTTTTATTTCCGATAAGTATAAGGCAATTAAGTTTAGTTTGAACTTTTTCTTGAGGGATTTCGGAAATGGAAATTTTTGGACAGAGTCTTTCTATTTTGGAGATAGTAGGAATTTCTCTTGGATTAATAATTCTTTTAATTTTCATCTTCGATGTTTTTATACAGAAAAAATATGCAATTTTGCACAACTTTCCAGTTCTTGGTCACATGAGGCATTTGTTAACTATGATTGGGCCTGAAATGAGACAGTACTGGGTTGCTAATGATAAGGAAGAGTTGCCCTTCAATCGCTCGGAAAGAGATTGGATTTATGCAAGTGCTAAAGGAGATAACAATACTTTTGGTTTTGGAACGAGTGAGCTTCTTTACGGGGTAGGTTATCCCATTATTAAACATTCAGGCTTTCCTTTTCCAACTTCAAAAGCTTATGCGCCTTTTGGAGATAAAACATCAATTCCTTGTGCAAAAGTCATTGGCAGTCTCCATAAGAGAAGAAAAATGTATCGACCTAAATCAATTATTAATATTTCTGCAATGTCTTTTGGTTCTTTAGGAAAAAATGCTATTAGTTCACTCAATCAAGGAGCTAAGTTAGCTGGGTGCTATCACAATACTGGTGAGGGTGCGATCAGCGATTACCATCAATTTGGCGCTGATCTTATGTGGCAAATAGGAACGGGATATTTTGGTTGTAGAGACGAAGAAGGAAATTTTAGTTTGGATATTCTTGAAGAAAAATGCTTACAACATCCCGTAAAGCTTATTGAGATAAAATTATCTCAGGGAGCTAAGCCTGGTAAAGGAGGAATTCTTCCAGGAACTAAAGTAACAAAAGAAATATCTAGAGTAAGAGGTATACCCGTTGGCGAGGATTGTTTATCACCCAATACTCATTCTGAGTTTTCAAATGTTGATGAATTAATCGACTTCATAGAAAAAATTGCTCAAAGAACAGGTATTCCTGTGGGTATAAAAGCAGCCGTGGGACAAATAGAGTTTTGGGAAGATCTCGCTTTAAGAATGAAAGAGAGAAATGAGGGACCAGATTTTATAACAATTGATGGCAGCGAAGGTGG
>CEUM01065365.1_pt1 | contig 10319 bp, 6 predicted proteins | sample 356421 | NCBI WGS metagenome assembly CEUM01 (sample SAMEA2622716, study PRJEB7988) | marine metagenome | biome: marine biome (ENVO:00000447); feature: surface water layer (ENVO:00002042); material: "saline water (ENVO:00002010), including plankton (ENVO:xxxxxxxx)" | depth 5 m | reverse complement strand
CGTCGCTCGACGCGCGAGCGCGAGCGCGGCGCTTAGTAGAGCTCCTCCTCCATGTGCGTCTTGACGGTGCAGTCGGACGTCGGGTAGGCGACGCACGTGAGCACGAAACCGTTGCCCATTTGGTCGTCATCCAAGAAAGATTGGTCGGATTGGTCAATGGTACCAGCCTGGCGGGCGTACAAAGACGTTCGTCGTTTCTCGCAGTCAGTCGAGGGTGTCTCCACAATTTCATTTCACGAGTCACAAACCCTCACACAGTCCCCCCCCCTAGGGTTCGTCCGATGACGTCGCACGCACCGTGACCTTGCCCGCGCACGAGGAGCAGGCGCCCGCGCGGCACGAGTACGGAAGGTCGATGCCGGCCTCCTGCGCGACGAGGGAAGAGACGCGCGCGCGTAAAAATCGTCAGTCGATGCGCGCGCGCCGAACGCGCGTCCACCGAACGCGCGTCCAGTTCGATCGACCCCGAGACGATGGATGGATATCGACCGCGATCGCGATTCACCCCGCGAGGGATTCGAACGCGTTCGCGCCCGCCGACGCGACGGTCCTCCGCATCGGTGGACCGCGCGATGGATGGACACACACAAAAAAAATATGTCTCGCTCGGCGTCGCGCGTCCTCGCGTCTCGAGTCGAGTCTCGCGCGAGGCGCGCGTCGTACCTCGGCCGCGTCGAGGATGTACGTGTCGTCCGCGCACTCGATCGCTTGCGTGCCCTCCGGGGTTTCCAAGGTGACGGTGTATCGCGCGAGGACGGAGCCGCGGGCGATCTTGGCGCCGGCGGTGCGACGCGCGGCGACGCGGACCGGCGCGCGGACCGCGGTGGCGGAGGAGACGGTGAAAGCGGACATGATTCCGGGTGAGTCTGGGTGTGAGGTCTTTCGAGCGCGATCGATCCATCGAGACGCGAGGGGCGCGGGGGCGCGCATGGGGGGGGTGGGAATTAGGGTTTTGAGTATATAAAGTATATGTGGTATACGGTACGAGTCATACGTCCGTGTGTGTGTATATAAACGTTTTTATGTATACGGTCGTGTGAAACCATCGTGTCGTGTCGGTGTGTAGAGTCTCGATGATCGATGCGCGTGTTATCGGATGGATCGCGGTCGCGGGGTGGATGACGTGGATGGCGCGCGACGTCAGAGCGAGCCCAGCCCGCGCGCGCTTTCGATGACGACGACGACGACGACGACGACGGTGAGAGCGGTGGGACGCGCGCGCGCGATGTCGACGTCGGTGTCGTCTCGTCGCGCGGTGGAGACGGTGATTCGACGCGCGACGGCGAACGGGGACGAGGCCGAGCGCGAGGCGAGCGCGAGCGCGAGCGCGAGCGCGAGCGAGGTGAAACTGGACCCGTTCGGGTTCGGGGCGCGTCGTCGAGACGAACCGGATGAGATCGTTCCGGGATTCGATACCGCGGAGGGTGGGAAGGTGGGACCGGTGGGCACGGTGGCGATCTCGACGTTGCTCGTCGCGCTCTTCGGCGGGTCGTTTTTCTTTACGAGCGTGCCGAGAGACGCGGTGACGGAGATGGCGGCGAGAGATTTGGCGGATGATCCGAACGCGCCGACGCAATCGTTTAAGCGCGTGTGAGTGATGCGGTGGAAGCGCGTGTGTGATAGCGAAACCTACATGTGTTTTACACATTTAATCAATTCATTCCTTCTTTCTTTCGTCGTCTCGCGCGTCTCGTCTCACGCGGTGATGATTCCGAGCTTCTTTCGAACGGGTGACGATTCGAAAAACGCCGCCAATTCATTCGCCAACGGATGTCGCGTCGCGCCTCGAACGGCGGCGACGACGGCGGGACCGAGACGCGCGACGTCGGCGGAGTCGACGGATTCGGCGTCGAGCGCCGCCAACGCGCGCGCGGCGAGACGCTCTCGCATCGGTCGCAACGCGTTCGAACGCAGACTGACGTCGTCGTCGCTCTCGTCTTCATCGTTCGGGCGCTCGGCGCATTCGTCCGTCAACACGCGCTCGACGTGTTCGAGAAACGCGTCTCTCGCGTCGACGTCGTCTCGCGTCGCGCGCAGGTAGGCGTCTCCCGCCGCGAACTCGAGTCGAGCCAACGCGCCGGGCGCCGCGTCGACCCGATCGTTTTCACCTCGAGCGAACGCGTAGACGTCACCCAAAACGCGCACGAGATCATCGCGCGCGTACGTCGGAAGACTGTCGACTCGACGCGTCGCGTCGCACGCGCCGACGCACGCGAGCGCGCGAGAGACGACGTCGCCCGCGTTCGGGAGATCGAGCATGACGGTGTCGATCGTCACGCCGCCGCGCAACACTTGACACATCGCGCGCCAGTGTTCCTCTCTCGATTCACCTCGAGCGACGGCGACGTCGATCGCGGCTCGCACCGATTCGAGCGCGGCGGCGACCGCGGCGGCGGCGTTTGAGCGCAACGCGCGCGCGGCGAACGCCCACACCGTCGGTAATAACGCCTCGTACGCCGCGCGACGATCGCGAATGAGGGCGATGACGCGCGGGGCGATGCGTCGACACGCGTGCGCGGCGTCCACGGTGGTCTGGAGCGACGCCTCGATCGCGCGCGTCTTCGCCTCGGCCCACGCGTCTTCGCGCAGACGTTCCGACTCGTCGTCGTTGAGAAGCGCGAACAACGCGTCGATCGCGTCGTCGTCGTCGCGCGCGAGCTCCCCGAACGCATCGCACGTCGCGGACCACGTCGCCGTCGTCCACGCGTTGACGATGGCGCCAGATGCGAGTTTCGATCGACACGCGCGCGCGACGTCGACGAGCGCGGCGAGCGGCCCGTCCCCGTCCCCGTCCCCGTCCCCGTCTCGTCGTCGTCGTCGATCGCGCGCGACGAGCACCATCAGACGCACCGCTCGCTCGACGCACTCGACGGGAATGCCGAGATCGAGATCCTCGTCCTCGTCTCCCTCGGCCACGGGTTCGCGATCGAGCGACGCCGTCAGCGCGTCGCGCGCCGCCCGGCACGACGCCTCCGCCTCGGCGGCGATCGTCGCGTCGCCGTCTCCTCTTCCTTCGTCCCCGTACGTCGTCTCGAGGACGTCCAACACCGGTTCCCACCCGTTCCCGAGAGAATCACCGAATCGGTGCAACGCCTGCGCGACGCATGACGTCACCAATCCTCTCGCGCGCGCCGTCTTGGCGTTTTCGAGCGCGGCGACGAAGGGTTTCATCGCGTCCACCTGCGTCGCCGCCGATCGCGTCGCGCGCGCCCGCATGAGCGAACGATTCGCCACCTGACGCAACGAATCCGTGGCGTGTAACACAACCTTTTCGTCCGGGTGCTTGACGCTCTCGACGAGGTGTTCGGCGACGACGGCCCAGAGTTTCGACCACACGAGACGAACGCGCGTCATGTTGGTCGCCGCCACCTCGGTGAGACGTAACAGCGCGAACACTCTACCGTTCGCGCGCGGAGCGCAGTCATGTTCCCATAATTCGTGTCTGGATACGGTGGCGATGGCGGAGGCGTAGGCGATGATCTCGTCGGAATCGAAACGCGCGCTCGACGCGTAGACGCGTTCGACGGCTTCGGCGCCCGACGAGAGCAGCCAGTCGGTCACCGCGCGCTCGGCGTCGTTCAATCGACCGCGATCGGACGTCATCGCCGTCGACGACGAAACGTCGAGCAAATCGTTCCGTTCCTGCGTCGCGAGCGGTTCGCGAAGGAGACCGCGCGCGACGTCGTGATCGAACGATACGCCCGCGCCGAGGACGACGCGAAGATGTTCCAATCTCGCGACGATTTCCAACACGTTCACCCACGCCTGCACGCCGCCGAGGTTTAGTTCGCTCGCCGCGAGCTCGAGGAGCGTGCTCAGGGCCTCTTTAGACTGCGACGCGATGCCCTCTGGACGCCCGATGCCGGGAGCGGTGACGAGGAAGGCGCATATATCGTCGCGAAGCGTCGGCAATTGAAGACGCGTCGCCAGCGAGAGCACGGCGCGCGCGCCCTCGAGAGGCATCGCCGCGTGCGCGGCGTCCGGCGCGGTCTCGAATGCGCTCGATAACGCGATCAGCATAAACTTTCCCGCGGCAGCGAGCATCGGTCGAGCCAATCCGGGTTCGGACGCGCGCACGAAGAGCGCGCTCGACGCCTCCTCGTCGTCGCCCTCGCGAAGCGTTTCGATATCCTCGACGCTCTGAAACAACGCCTTGGTTCTCTTGAGCAGTTCCACCGTCGCGTCGCTCGCCTCTTTCAGCGTCGATCGGTGTCTCCACGGCGCGGCAAAGTTGAGCGCTTGGGCGAGAGAGCGTTCGGCACGAGACGTCTTCGTCTTCATCGCCGCGTCGCTCGACGGCGCCGTCGGCTCGGCGGCGTGCATCTTAATCTCATTCGTCACCACGCGATCGTAGATGGCGGCGACGCTCTCCCGGTCCAATTTGGTCGTCGCCTCCGCGGCGGTGACCATGACGATGAAATCCTCTCGATTCATCTTCAGTACGTCGTCCGTGAGCGGGTTGTGCGCGTCCGTGTTGAGCATGACGATGGCAAAGGCGAGAATGTACGCCGCCTCGGCGCATGGGTACGCGTCGTGATTGCACGCGCAAAACCTCGCGGCGAACGCCTCCATCAACCGATCGATCTTTTGCGCCTCGCCCGGGAGTTTAAACCCACCGAGGAACGATCGAAGGGCGTCGTCGATGTGCGACGACGCGAAATCGAACCCGTGGACGTACGCGCGCATCACGGCGAGCGCGTCCGCCTCATGCGATCCAAGCAATTCACCGATCGCGCTGGGACTCAGACGACCGCCGGCAGCGCTCTTGCGCAAAAAGTTGGCGCACTCGGTGGGATCTTCCGATCGCGCCGCCTGTTGAAGCGTTCGGACGCTCGCGTCGGCGTTGAACGCCTCGGTCGCCTTCTCCACGGAAACCTTGGTTTGTTTCGCCTTCTGGAAACGTTCCGCCTCGGATTCCGCCGCTTTTTCGTCGACAACATTCGTGATCGACTCGTTGTCTCCGTCGATGGCATCGTTCGTCTCATTTTTCGACGCCGACGCGCCGTCGACGAATGCCCGTTCGTTGACGACGGTGGCGGCGGCCGCCGCCACGGCGACGCCGCCCGAGCCTCGCGACCTCCTCGTCGTCGTCATCACCGGTCGAAGCTCACCGTCGAACCGCGGATCGTCGTCCTCCACCGTTGACGTCTCCTCACCGTCCTCCGTCGACGCCGACCCGTCCCCGCGCGCGTGCCACGCTTGTAACGAACGTAAAATGCTAAACAAACACGTCAACACGGCGTCCCGTTCGAGCACGTCCGACACCTGCGCCGACTTCGCGAGCGCCGTGACGGTGCGCTCGTATAAATTTTCCGCGTGTAAATCGCAATCGTAATTCACGAAGAGGTCGACCAATACTTGAGAATCGCTCGCGAGACGACGGATGAGACGCAACGCCGAGACGCGCATCGCCGCGCTCGCCTCGCCGCTCTCCAACGGATGAATCGCCATGATCGGATACAGCGCCGCCACCTGTTGTTTCCACGTCGATCGCGCGCGAACGACGAGCGTGCCGTACGCCATGCGCGCGAGGGAAACCAATATACCGACGCTCTGCTCGGCCTCAGCGCCCTGAGGCACCTGAAGCAACGCGTTTCTCGCGAGCGCCACCGAGAGCGGTTGTCGCAACGAGGCGTGTAACCTCTCGAGCCACGATGTCGCTCGCGGACCCTCCATCAATTGTCGAAGAACGTCCAACGCCAACGCCTTGGAGTGCGCGAGGTAAGCATCGACGGCCACGGATCCCTCTTTCGCCGCAATCTTACACAACGTGAGCAACAACCGCTCGACGTCGCCGAGCGCCTCGGACGTCGTCGGCGCACTCGATTCGCCCGACGAGAGTCTTTCAAAATCCTTTTCCGCGCGCTTAAACGTCGCGTTAATCACCTGCGTCAACGCCGTCTTCGCCGCCCGTCGCACGGTATCGTCATCACCGATCATGGCGACGTGAAACACCGCGCGAATCGCGCGCATCAACGCGTCGCCGCGCGCGCGCAGCCGTCCCGGCAACGCGCCCTCTTCCACCTTCCCATCGTCATCCCTCTCCTCTTCCTCCTCCTTCTCTCCCACCCCCTCGCGCGCGATCGCACACGTCGCCAAGATGAACCCCGTCGTTCCCGTTCCACACCTCGCGCGCGTCTCATCGTCCCCTTTACTCTCGCCCCCGCTCTCGCCCGCGAGTTCGCCGCACGCGCACGCCGCGCGAAACAACGCCTCATTCAGCGTCTCGTTCCCCACCAAATCTCCCTCCACACCCTCCAACGCATCGATCGCCTTCACATCGATCTCTGTATCTCCACGAACGCGTCCTCGAAGGAACCCCGCGCTCGCTAACGCCCCGCACGCGTCCAACGCGCGCGCGCACCGTCTCGCGTCGCCCGTCGCGCGTCCCGACGTCATCGCGCGCAGACACGCGCGAGCGGCGATCGCGGCGAGCGCGTGCGCGTCGATCTCATCGTCCGGACGAGACGATCGAGCGTCGTACGCGTCGAGAGCGGCGATGAGGGCGCGCGCGTCGGCGGAGGTGACGAAAAAGGCGCCCGCGCGTCCACCGGCAAAAAATCCGAGATCGTCGCGAATGTGACGAAACGGAGCCTCCACGAGCGCGCGGACGTGCGCGGAAGGGGACGAGGACGTCGAGTGGGGTGTCGTCGACGGCACGGGGGGGGTGTCGGACATCGTCGCGAGACGTCGACGTGTGAGGGGCGCGCGCGAGACGCGACGGCGCGTCGCGTCGCGTTGATTGATGTACGATAGTGTATCAAACGATGGAACGATGGAACGCTCACGCGCTCGCGCGATCGAGATCGAGGGCGCGAATGAATGCCTTTCGCTCGGCGGGATCGCTGATTTTCGCCAGCGTCTCGACGTCTCGACGAAAATCGTGCGCGACGACGTAGGCGGGAAACGCGTCGACGTCCTCGGTGATCAAATCTTCGCACGACGCGTCGAGCGTGATCTCGTAGACGACGTTTTGGGAGAAGGTATTCATTCCCGGCGCGCGTTCGCGATCGACGCCGGTGAGATAGGCGAAGATCAAGCGCAGGATGGCTTGGTGACTGACGACGAGGACGGGTTCCGTGTACGACTCCATCTCTTGTATGCACGGCTCGAGGCGAGAGATTAAATCGAAATAACTCTCCCCTCGCGGGTACCTGTACCCGATCTTATCCATCGATCGCAGGTACGCCGCCTGTGGGTGCTTCTCCGCGATCTCTTCCGGGGTCATCCCCTCGTAATCCCCGGCGAAGATTTCGTCGATGTTGCGATAGACGCGAGGCGCCATTTGCTCCCACTCGCCGTCGTTCGTCGTCGGGTGTTCGATGTGCGCGGCGGTTTGAATCGTGCGTAAGAGCGACGACGTCCACAGACGCGCGTTGTTCGTGTGTTCCGTCTCCTCCCACCGCGCGTTGGGATCGCCGGCGCGCTCGCTCTCGTCGGCGCGCTCGCGTCGACGCATGCCGCAAATCTTTTCCATGGCGAATCGACCTACAATCTCCGCGAAAGCCACCCCGTTATCGCTCGTGATGCACGAATTCCCCCCCAAACGTCCCGTGACGTTATACTCGGATTCTCCGTGTCGACACAGATAAATCTTATGCGCCGTCGGGTGCGTGGACGTGAGAAACTGGACGATGCGTTGCGGTAAATACGCGCGCATGCGATTCGTCTGCACGCGCTCGCCGTAATTGTACAATTTTATGTAGGATAAATCATCCTCCGATCCGTCATCCTGAAGCGTGACGTACAGTTTCTTATACTCATCGATCCGTCGTCGCCATCCCTCTTTCGTCTCCTCGATCTCATCCTCGCGAACCGCGCCGTTTCTCGCGTCTCTCGCCACGCGTTGCGACAACACCTCCTCCACCAACTCATCCTTGGTCAGACACGTCTCGATGAATATCGTCTTCACCTTGAACCTCCGCGCGTGTCCACCCCTCGTCGCGTGTTCCTCGGCCAAATCACGCTCGAGAGCTTCCATATCCTGCAAAATAGACCGTCGTCTCTCCTTACTCGTCCCGCTCCACGTCTCTCGAAACGTCGCGCTCGCGTCGGACGAATACACCACCGCGACCCGTCCAGAATCCACGTGTTTCGCGCTCGCGTCCACGTCATCCACCCCATACTTTTCCCTCACCCGCGTCTCCTCTTCCCCTCGATCGTTCCCTCGCAAAAACTCCCGAAGATTCCCCACCAACGTCTCGTCTCGTCGTCCCGCGTCCCGTCCCGCGCGCGCGACGTCGAACGCGCGACACCGCGCGCCGTGAAAAAACCGTAAATACCGTTTCAATCGCAGCGCGATCGTCCGTTTCCCTCGAAGCGGCAGGCCTATGAACACCAAGACGTGTCTCTCACCGATGTTCCCCGCCAGCGCGGCGATCGGCGGCGGCACCGTCGTCGGCGCGGGATTGTGCGAACGCGCTCGAAGTAAATCCTCTTGCGATTTCGCGTACAATCGAGGCGATTCCAGCTCCGATTCGACGATTCGTCGCGTGGAGACCATGACGACGAATGCGAGTCGTCGCACCGTCGGTGTGAGTCGACGACGCGAGCGTCGCGCGCGCGTGTGAGGGAGGATGATCGATCCGTGGGGACGCATCGGCACTTCTCGGGACGTCGAACGTTGCGCGCGATGACGACGATATCGAGCGTCGTCGGCGCGTGCGCGAGGACGAAGGGGCGGACGAAAGCGCGCGCGAAGCGTGAGGGGTGTCTCTCGCGCGAGGCGACGACGACGCTCGGTGGACGACGCGCGATGATGATGTCGATGATGTCGATGATGACGATGATTTCTGCGCCTCGTGACGCGCGCGCGGAGACGAAAGAGGCGTCTCACGCGCTGGAAAAACTCACGCGTGGTATACCTGATCCGTGGGCGGAGGCGCGACGGGAGCGCGCGCGCGCGCGGGCAAGACGACGCGCGGCGGTGGACGCCGACGTCGTCGCGTCTCGCGCGAGACGCGAACGCGAGAACGAACGCGCGCGAGCCGTGTACGCCGAGTACGCGGCGAAGAAGAAGACGCGGGTGCGTTTGGAGCGGGACGGGGAACTCGGTGAGGAGGAGATCGAGGCGGAGGCGGCGAGGGCGGGGAGAGAGGCGAGGGAACGCGTCGAGCGCGGGACGGAGGCGGAGGAAGCCGAGCTGGCGGCGTACGAACGCATGATGGCGGAACGACGCGCGACGGCGGAGGAGAGGAACGCGGATTTTTTTGAACGCGCGGAGGATGTGTTGGAGGAGACGGGGGAGGCGGACGCGGTGGTGCTCGCGAACGATTTCGTCGACGACGCGGGGACGTTTTGGTGACGTCTCCGTCGGTTTTCGTCTTCTCGCCTTCTTCTTTTTCAATTTCAACGGTCGATTCGTTCAATTTCGTTCACGGCGCGAACACGTCATCGAATCCTAGCACTCGAGGCACTAAGAACGCGAGTACGCGTCGAATCGCCGCGCTCTCGCCGTAACTCACCGGAACGGAGTGAAACGCCTTGGTCCCGTTCGCCGTCGTGCTCAGATTCACGAACACCCCGCCCGACCCGTCCGGCATCGGTTCCACCTTGAACGCCTTATTCACGCTCCCTCGATTCGCCGATCCCGCGTTCGGATCGTGAAAAAACGAACACGCACCGTCGCTCGCCAATCGATCCGCGAGCTCCGCCGCCTCGGTGCCGCTCAGCATGAAGGACGACTTATTCGTCCAATCGTACGATCTCGATCCCGCGCTCGCCGCGTTCGCGAGTTCCAGCAGCACCCCACCCGCGCGTTTCATGATTTTTCGTCCGTTCGCATCCGTTTCAAACGTCGGTCGGACCGCTTTCAGTTTCATCGCAGCCTTGGACTTGAAAATACCGTAGTCCACGTAGACGCCACCGGACGCGTTCGTCGGCGTCGGACGCATCGTCGGCGTCGACGCGCGCGCGTCGTACGACGACCCACCGTCCGAGGGTAACGGCGGCGGCGTCAGGCCCGCCAGAGACGCGTTCGAGCGCGAGACCGTTGGCCGATGATTCTCATTGTGATTCTGATTCGCCGTCGCGTGTCGCGAACGCGCGCCACCGTCGCTCGCGCGCGCGAACGGGGTCACGACGAGTCGACGCGTCGACGTCACGCGCGCCATCGTCACCATCGCCATCGCCATCGTCGCCGTCGTCGTCGTCGTCGTCCGCGCTCTGCGGTGATTATGCCGACGCTGATGCACACCATCGCGAAAAATACATACATCTCATCGTGGCGTTCCCGGGAATGTATGACGATGGCACGCGCGACCACGGATGACCGGTCGTCACTCGTCAATCACCCCCCATCCGCCCGACTGGAAAAAAAA
>CEUM01137867.1_pt1 | contig 10323 bp, 9 predicted proteins | sample 356421 | NCBI WGS metagenome assembly CEUM01 (sample SAMEA2622716, study PRJEB7988) | marine metagenome | biome: marine biome (ENVO:00000447); feature: surface water layer (ENVO:00002042); material: "saline water (ENVO:00002010), including plankton (ENVO:xxxxxxxx)" | depth 5 m | reverse complement strand
TTTACATCGCTTACAGGGACTCCATTTTCAAATGCCGCAAACTTGATCACATTGAACTTGTAGATATCGAGAGGTTCCTTCCAGATAAAGTCATCCAGTTGATAGGGTCCCTCTAATGGAGTAGTAGGAATATCGCTGTAAGAATATTCATTCAGAGATTCATTCGAGATTTCTATGGGCTCAGTATAAAGCCTGTTGTTTGTTGTTGGGGTCCCTCCATTTACAGTGTAGTAAATAGTGTGGTTATTATTTATGCTCGTTAATTCCAGGTTGAAAGGCTGGTCATAGAATCCTGTAATGTGCGATGCATATACTCCTTCAGTAAATTGATTTTCTTCGTTTGGTGTAGGAGATGAAGAAATCATCATTTGGTCTATAGTATCTGAAATCCTTGATAGGGATTGATCTGTAGGAATAAAGGATGGGATTGTTTGATCAATAACTTCTCCATTATTACTTAGGATTAAGGGCTCACCATCTTGTGAAAGCTTAAAGTTTGTGTGAAGCTCACCATCTTCGAATTTGTCCTTAGATGAAGCAAAAACAAGTAAGTATGATTGTGGTTGGACTTCCACATCTGGAAATGTCCACTTAGTTAGGTCTAGGATATTGTCTGACAGGCTGTATCCCTGCAGGTTTATTATATCGTCTGTTGGATTGTAAAGCTCAATCCAATCAGAATAATCGTCATCTATATCTTGTAAAATAGAGTTGTTACTTGATAGGATTTCATTGATGATTAAATCCTCTCCACTTACGTCTTGCCTGAAGAAAAAAACAAGCAGAATAAGCAGAACACCTATTCCTATTTTCATTCTGTTTCTAGACATAGAGCTAAAATACAATTAAGGGTGTATATGTGCGTTTAGTTTATTCTCATCTAACAGAGATGAAGAAGTAAATTGCTGTATTCATACAATTAACCAAATGATAATGGATTTCGACTAAAAGGCTCAAAAGATTAGTGAATCAATTACCATTGATGGAAATGTTGAAAAAACGGTTTGCGCTAATGCAAAATGGAGTAATCGCTTTGTTGACATAGTAACAGGTCAGTCAGGTATGTACAATACTCAGACTGCGTTGTTATGGAGAAATTCACACCTATACATAGCCTTTAAATCTGAAGAACCTTTTATTGAAGCGACAAAAACTGAAAGGAATTGGTTTCAATCTCTAAAACACAAGTTGAAACTCAATACTTATAATAAGCCAAAGTATGAAATGATTAAAACACATACAGATATACGATCATTTTGCACAAATGCATATTTATCTTGTATGGATTCTCTTGATAGACAGGCATGTTAACGTTAGATCTCAATAATCAATCCCAAAGCTGGCAGTATTGCTGAATTAGAATTTTCAATTGGCTCGTAATTGTAAATTCCATCTCCGTCTGAATCTATAGGAATACCATTTTGATCTCTTTCTACATCAAACTGTGGTATTGTAGGGATGTTGCTACCGAATAGGTTTTGAACTTCTATAAAAATATCCATTGTCCAATTTTTAAAGAAAAAGCGTTTATCAACTCTAACATCAAGCTGGTGATAAGCTTGCAACCTCTCTGTGTTAATTGCACTATAATCCAAAATAGGTCGATTAAAAACACTCCAGTTATCTACTGTAAAACTTGACTCCAAATATGGCGTATATGGCAATCCTCCACTAAATACAAAACGTGCACCTAGTTCAAAACCGTTATTAAACTTTTTACCTCCAGTCATAGACACAACATGTTGACTATCCCATGAACTCGCTATACAATTTGACTCAGAATCTTCATAAAAGCTTCTAAACCATGTATATGAAAAAAGTCCATACATTCCTTTATGTAGTTTTTGTTGAAGGAAAAATTCGGTTCCATACGCAATACCCTTGCCATCAAATGAAACATCCTCGTTGCCTACAACACCAAAATCTGCTCCTAAATTCGCTAAGGCAACTCCATAGTTGATACTCATCGGTGCATTGTCATATATCTTGTAAAATCCCTCAACACTAACCGTTGTATTTGATTTCTTAATTTCTTTTTTAACGCCAGTGACTATTTGTGTGCATTCAGTATAAACAGCACCTGCCCGGTTTTCTTTACTATGCCCAAGAATGGTAAGTGAAGGAAGTTGATTGTATATGCCAGCATTAGCATTAAAGGTCCATTCTGGAGAAAATGCATAACTTAATGATAACCGAGGACTAAAAGAAAACACAGTGTTTTTTGGGAGCACGCTATCAGTATTTAGGATGGCTCCATCAGCTCTAACTCCTAAAGAAATAATGATACGAGAGTCTAAACAACTAGTAGATGCTTGTGTATATCCCCCAAAACGAGGTATTCTTATATCTGAATTAAAGTCTATTGTGTCTAGTAAATTTGATTGAAAATTATATATAAATTCTTGATTATCAACACTATGCCCGCTAATATCAATGTTAAAGCCAGAGGAGAATTTAACTCGATTCCAAAACTGCTTTCTTTCAATCCTTAGTTTATTCTCCAACTCCTCACTTACATAGTTTTTAGTAAGCTCTTGATTTTCATCATTATCAATATGTTTAAACGCTCTATTGTTCAGATGATTTCTACTTAAAATAAACGACCAAACACCTTTATCACCGTACTGATCAAGTCGAAATCCCTGCGTATAGTTCCATTGCCTCTGAACTTCTAGATAATCTAAGATTGCATTACCTCCCTCAATATTTGAGTTTAATGCAAAATCATCTATTGCTCCAATTCCAAGCAGCGTAATTTTAGTGTCATCACTTACTCGATTCACCCATTTGTATTGCATGTCGTTATAAGTTGGGAGAAAAGGGAGATTTAATGCTTTAAATAGAAATTGCAAATAGCTGCGTCTTGCATTCAATACAAGAGAACTCTTTTCACCTGTAGGACCTTCAACAGTCACTCCTAAATCACTTGTTCCAACAACTGCATTTGTAGTCCATTCATCAGTTCTTGGGTCTATGAATTGAAAATCTAAAACACTTGATAATGCATTCATCCTATTCGCTGGAAACGCTCCTGTATTTAGCTCCACATTTTTAATAAGATCAACATTAATCATTCCTACAGCTCCACCACTAGATCCCTGAGTGGAAAAATGATTAATGGTTGGTATTTCTATTCCATCTATAAAAAATCTATTTTCATTTGGGGCACCACCTCTTATTACTAAATCATTACGAAATGAAGGTATACTCACAACGCCTGGTAATGATCTCAATGCTTTACTAATATCTCTTCCGCCTCCTGGATTTCTTTTAATTTCATTTGCACCAATGCTTCGGACACTTAGTGGGCTTTCCTCAGGATTCTGACTTTGATCTGTAATTATTTCCGCTTCATTTAGATTGAAAGCTAGAGGTTGAAGTTTCGCTGTTACATATGCTGGCCTTGATCTAGTGGTTTCCACTTCGTAAACAATCTTCTTTTCAAATCCCAATGCACTTATTTCAATATTATATAATCCAGGTGGCAATCTATTTAATTCAAATTCACCTAATTCATTAGATGTTGTATTTAAAGAGGAGCCTTGAATAATAACGAATGAAAAGGGCTCTGTTTTACCAAGTATTTTACAATCTTGAGAGAAAAGAAAAAAAGGAAAAACAATAAAACTGATGAAAAAAACTATTCTCATGTAAAAAATACTTGATATATAAAAAAAGTAAAACTAGTTTATAAAAACTTTGTCTCTAAACATTAAATCTTCATTATAGATTTCTAGAAAATAAATACCATTATCAAAGCGTGAAACGGAAATTGGTTGATCTAATTGGTAATTTGACGGATAATTTTAAGGGCCAACTGTTTTGATTAAATGAATTGTAAATAACTGATTTAACTAATCATCTTCTTTAAAAAATAGATAATACGAAACAGGATTTGGATAAATTATAGAAGTATCTGTTTGTAGATCTCCTGTAGATAAAGTTCCAGTACAATTTGCATCAAATGTCCAATTGTAAAATAATAGTCATATGATTCGGGCGAATCAGTTGTATGTCCATCTATTGTAATGCCATCTGCAATCTGAATAGGAAAGATTCCTGAAGGAACAGCATCATTTCTATACATTCCTAAGTTCTCATTATTGCCATTCACACGGATCGTATAATTACCCACCTTCTTTCAATAATGTATTTAGCTCAAATAAATTCCAACCACTAAGTAAACTGACATTAAATTGACTAATTCTGCTTCAATTTAATAATCCAATATCAATTGTTATATCACAAGAATTCAGAGTACAATTGAATTAAATAAGTTTATACAACACGGAAAAGTAGTTGTTACATTTATAATTGCATATTGCTAAAAACAAATGATGAGTAAAATTGCAATTATAGGTAGTGGATTTTCAGGGCTTAGTGCAGCTGCTGTGCTGTCAAAACAAGGGCACATTGTAACTGTTTATGAAAAGAATGACGAGCTTGGAGGGCGAGCGCGTCAGTTCAAAGCAAACGGCTATACGTTTGATATGGGTCCTAGTTGGTACTGGATGCCAGATGTTTTTGAAAAATTTTTTAATCGATTTAATAAAAAACCTTCTGATTATTATAAGCTTCATCAACTTGATCCAGGTTTTCAAATCATCTTTGAAAAAAATAAGACAATGCCCATACCAGCAGATTGGCAATCTATTTTAAACTTATTTGAGGACATTGAATCAGGAAGCTCCCAAGAGCTGGAAAAATTTATGAATGAAGCAGCTTATAAATACGATTTTGGAATCAATAAACTCGTTTATGAGCCAGGCTTATCAATCAAAGAAATCTGTAAAAAAGAACTTTTATTTAATGTTTTCAAACTTCAAGTTTTTACGTCATATCGAAAACATATTGCGAAGTTTTTTAAACATCCGAAAATCATTGCTTTGTTGGAATTTCCAGTATTATTTTTAGGCACCGCTCCAGCAGAAACTCCTGCTCTTTACAGTTTGATGGCATATTCTGGAATTAAACATGGAACGTTTTATCCATCAGGAGGATTTGGAAAGGTGATTGATGGCTTCGTGGATTTGTGTAAAGATTTGGGAGTGAAGTTTGAAACAAACACCGATGTCAATAAAATCAACATTGAGAATAAAATTGCTACATCAATATCTACGTCAAAAGGCGAATTTTCTTTTGATTATATTATTGCATCTGCAGATTACAATCATGTAGAACAAAATCTACTAGAAAAAAAGTACAGAAATTACAATGAAGGATATTGGAATAATAAAACGTTTTCACCATCAGCACTTCTTTTTTATCTAGGAGTAAATGCTAAAATCGAAAAACTTGAGCACCATAACTTATTTTTTGATGAAGATATAGAAGTTCATACTGAAGAAATATACAAGAACCCATCTTGGCCAAGCAAACCATTGTTCTACACATGCTGTCCCTCAAAAACTGATGAAACAGTTGCGCCAAAAGGAAAAGAAAATATTTTTCTACTTATGCCTTTAGCTCCCGACTTAGAAGACAATGAAATGTTACGCGAAAAGTATTTTAACATCATGATGTCAAGGCTAGAAAAATATTGTCAACAAGATATACTCAAGCATATTGAATACAAAAGAAGCTATTGTATCGAAGATTTTAAAAATGATTATAATGCGTTCAAAGGAAATGCATATGGATTAGCAAACACGCTGTTTCAAACAGCAAATTTGAAGCCAAAAATCATTAACAAAAAAATCAATAATTTATTTTATACTGGACAATTAACCGTTCCAGGACCTGGTGTTCCACCATCAATCATCTCAGGTCAAGTCGTGGCTGATTATATGTCAAAAAACATCTTATGAGATGAAATATATTTATGACAACATATCTCAAGAATGTAGTAAAAACACTACTCAAACATATAGTACTAGCTTTTCTTTAGGAATTAAAGCGCTAAACAAAAAACTACATCAACCCATCTATAATATTTATGGTTTTGTTAGGCTTGCAGATGAAATTGTAGACACTTTTCATGATTATAACAAATTTGAATTGTTGAATCGATTCAAACAAGATACCATAAACGCTATTGAAGATAAGATTAGCCTAAATCCAATCTTAAATAGTTTTCAGGAAACTGTAAATCGTTATCAAATTGATTGGAGCTTGATTGAAGCATTTCTAAACAGCATGGAAATGGATTTAGAGGAGCAAGTGTATGATAAAGAAAAATATCAGCTATATATCCTTGGATCTGCTGAAGTTGTAGGCCTAATGTGTTTAAGAGTATTTGTACAAGGAAATGACGATAACTATAATAAATTAAAGCCATTTGCAATGAAGTTGGGATCTGCGTTTCAAAAAGTTAATTTTCTAAGAGATGCCAATAGTGATTTTCAAGGATTGGGGAGGACATACTTTCCTGGCGTGAATATGTGTGATTTTAGTGAAGTGGAAAAAAGAAAAATTGAAACCGATATTGAAGATGATTTCAAAACAGCACTAATTGGCATCAAAATGTTACCATATTCTTCAAAAGGAGGAGTTTATTTAGCATACCGCTATTATTATGATTTGTTTTTAAAAATTAAATCCCTTCCCTCATCTAGAATCTTAAAAGATCGAATTCGTATACCAAACAGCAAGAAAATTGTTTTGCTTGTTAAATCTATACTAAGGCATCAATTAAAATTAATTTGAGATTTCTATTCGTAATCATAACAATTTGCGCGACATCCAAATGCGTTTGTCAATATAATACTATTGAGGAACTGCGTTCTTGTTTTAAAACAATAGAAAGCGTTCTTGAAATAGAAGACTTGATTAGCATAAGTAACAATCATATAGACGACCCTGTTGTGTTAGCATACAACTGTACTGGAAAGTTAATGTTGCTGGACCACTATGGTAATCCATTTGAAAAATATAGAATATTTATAAATCAAACAACTCAATTGGATAGCATTATTCACACAAACCCAAAAAACATTGAGATTCGCTTATTAAGATATACTATACAGCATAATTGCCCATCATTTTTACTTTACAACAATGACATGAGCAATGATATCAAAATAATAAAAAGGTATTTTTCTCAAGAAGACCCAAGTCTACAAGACCATATAAAATCTATATTAATATCATTTAAAGAAGATGTATAAATAGCTTTTATCTTCCCTTCTCAAACTATTCAAAAACTAATTATAAATGTCCGTAATTACGTCCATAAGCATTACACTAATAACTTTTGTATTAATGGAAGTAATAACATGGCTTACACACAAATACGTAATGCATGGGTTTTTGTGGTATTTTCACGAAGATCATCATCAACCAAAGTACAACAGTTTGTTTGAAAAAAACGATCTTTTTTTTGTCATTTTTGCTATACCTAGTTCCCTTTTAATTATTTATGGAATACACTATCAATTTAATTTTTTATTTTTTATTGGTTTGGGAATTTTGTTTTATGGGATCTGTTACTTTATTGTTCACGATGTAATTATACACCGACGTTTTAAATGGTTTAAAAACACAAAATGGAGGTACATACAAGCATTAAGAAAAGGACATAAAATGCACCACAAACAGACGGGTAAAGACGCTGATGAATCATTCGGAATGTTATGGGTTCCTAGGAAATATTTTAAAGAGAAATACACATCCTATAATTGATTATAGTGAGTTATTTTTAACCTGTTTAAAATGAAAAAAATTAACGTTGTTGGAGGAGGAGTTGGAGGACTAGCAGTAGCGATTCGGATGGCCGTTAAAGGTTACAAGGTTAAACTTTTCGAAAGTAACGATTATGTAGGAGGTAAGATGTCGCAAATCAATATGCAAGGATATCGATTTGACACAGGACCATCGCTATTTACTCAACCTCATCTTATTGAAGAGTTGATGTTACTTTGTAATAAAAAATCAGAAGATTATTTCAAATATCATAAACTAAAAGAATCGTGTCGATATTTTTTTGAAGATCATACAAAAATTATAGGTTATTCCGACTCAACTCTTTTTGCAAAAGAGCTCTCAAAAAAGACAAATATTGAATCAAAAAAAGTCCAAAATCATCTAAAAAAGAGTGCGTATTTATATAATTCAACTCAAAGTGTATTTTTAGAAAATTCATTACACAAGTTTAGAACGTACTTCAATTTAAAATCTTTTATTGCTATATGTAAGCTACCTAGTCTCGATCTTTTTACGTCAATGAGTAAACGTAACAAAAAGCGTTTTAACAACCCTAAAGTTGAACAAATCTTTAATCGATATGCCACATATAATGGTTCGAATCCCTTTAAAGCTCCTGCAATTTTAAATTTAATTTCTCATCTCGAAATCAATCAGGGCGCTTATTTCCCTGAAAACGGAATGCGTTCTATTGCGAATCTATTGGAACGCTTGTGCCTTGAAATGGGAGTTCAAATTCACACGAATTCAAAAGTTGAACAGATTGATGTTGATCAAAATAAAGTCAAAGGAATTCATACCAAAGATGAATTTTATGATTCCGACATCGTGATTTGTAATCAAGATGTATATTTTGTTTATGAAAATTTACTAAATGATAAAAAAATAGCAAAAAAAATAGAAAAGCAGGAGCGATCAACTTCTGCAATTATTTTCTATTGGGGTATCAAAAAAACATTTGAAGAACTTGAACTTCATAATATCTTTTTTTCAAAGAATTACAAGGATGAGTTTCATGAAATCTCTTCTAATCACAAAGTGCCAGATGATCCTACTATATATATAAATATTAGTAGTAAAAAACAAAAAAATGACGCACCAAAGAATTGTGAAAATTGGTTTGTCATGGTCAATACTCCTCCAAATAAAAGTCAAGATTGGGAAAAGGTAATTGCCCTTACAAAAAAAAACATCATCAAGAAGTTGAATCGTATGTTGGGCACCTCAATTGAACATTTTATCGTTTGCGAACATATTTTAGACCCAAGAACAATTGAAACAATAACTGGATCCTATCAAGGGTCATTGTACGGCACAGCTTCTAATAACCGTAAATCAGCATTTTTTAGACATCCGAATTTTTCCAAAAAAATTAAAGGATTGTATTTTTGTGGTGGAAGCGTTCATCCTGGTGGGGGTATCCCATTAGCATTGTCATCTGCTAAAATCGTAGATGAATTAATAACATGAAAAACTTGCCAAATAAAATTGGTTTAGCGTTAATAATTTTGGTTAATGTCATCGGAGCTATTGGTTTTAGATCTGATATCTTATTGCCTCTCTTTAAACTCCTAACACCGTTCAATTTACTTTTAACCTTGGCAATTTGTTTATTCAATCTCCCATTCAAGAAATTTATATTTCCATTTATTTATGTGTTTACCATCGGATTTGGACTTGAAATTGTTGGTGTTGAAACGAAATTATTGTTTGGAAACTACAATTATAACGGAAGCATTTTGGGAACTCAATTGTTTAATGTTCCATTGATTATAGGAGTCAATTGGTTTATATTAACCATAGGCACAAGAGCATGTTCTAATTGGTTTACGGAATCGATTCTTTTACAGATTGTATTCGCTGCAATAATTATGGTTGGATTGGATCTTTTAATTGAACCAATAGCGATCAAATATGAATTTTGGAATTGGGGGCAAAATGAAGTTCCAAAACAAAATTATTTTATGTGGCTTATTGCTTCAATCATAATGCAAGCAACAATTACGAAAAAAAGCTCATTAATCCCTTACTCTCTTGGTTTTACGATTGTAGCTTCACAATTCATCTTTTTTGTCGCTTTACATTTATAATGGATTGCCTAGATACGAAAATTTATTATTTAGTACTAATGCTCTTATGTATTAGCTATCCAATATTAAGGAGTTTTGAAAAGCGATTAAGGTTCTACAAAAACTGGAAACAGCTTGGCATTTCGACATTATGCATGATGTTGGTATTCATCCCATGGGATATTGTGTTTACGCAATTATCCATATGGTCATTTAATGATAAATATATTATAGGAACAAAACTTTTGTATTTACCAATTGAAGAATGGATGTTTTTTGTTTTTGTTCCTTACGCATGCGTTTTTATCCATGAAGTTTTACTTTATTTTTTTCCAATAAATCATCCGTTATCATTCATTAAAAAGTTAAACATTTTACTTGCATGCGTTTTACTAACTGTAGGCATTTTCTTTTTTGACAAGACGTACACAAGTGTTTGTTTTATTTTATCTAGTGGATTTTTAAGCGTATTTCAAAGGAAGAACGATATATTACTAACTTCTGTATATCGCACCTATTTAGTCAGTCTAATTCCTTTTTTAATCGTCAACGGAATATTGACTGGATCCATTACAAAAGAACTAATCGTCATTTACGATGATTTCCATATTAC
>CEUM01024342.1_pt1 | contig 10346 bp, 10 predicted proteins | sample 356421 | NCBI WGS metagenome assembly CEUM01 (sample SAMEA2622716, study PRJEB7988) | marine metagenome | biome: marine biome (ENVO:00000447); feature: surface water layer (ENVO:00002042); material: "saline water (ENVO:00002010), including plankton (ENVO:xxxxxxxx)" | depth 5 m | reverse complement strand
GGTTTGGGTTTAATGGAGGTTCCGTACTTTCTGCATCGCCTGATAAGCTTTCTCTTGTTTTTATGACAACAGCTATTGCTGGAGCATCGGGACTTTTAGCTTCTATGATTGTTTCATGGAGTATTTCAAAGAAGCCTGATTTGGGGATGACGCTTAATGGTGCTTTGGCTGGTCTTGTTGGAATTACGGCAGGTGCTGATCAAATGAACTTTGTTGAGGCGCTCATTATTGGTTTCATAGCAGGTGTCTTTGTAGTTTTTTCTATAAAGCTTTTCAATAAATTAAGGATAAATGATCCAGTTGGGGCGATTTCTGTGCATTTGGTATGTGGTATTTGGGGAACTCTAGCTGTGGGCCTTTTTGGAACTTTAGCCTCTTCTGGGCAGCTCTTATCGCAAGTAAAAGGAATATTTGTTATTGCTTTAGTAACTTTTGGGGTTTCATGGGCCCTTTTTAAGCTGATTGACCTTTTTGTTGGACTCAGAGTCTCAAAAAAGGAAGAGGAGCATGGTTTAGATTTGGGAGAGCATTACGAAAGCGCCTATTGTTTTGCACCCGAATCGATTGCAGCTCCCCTGGATGTCCGTGTAAGTGAGAATTCTTCTTCTGATAAGGGTAATTCGCGTTTTAAACATGGTTCAAAAAAAGGGTTTGAATGACGTAAATGTAGGAAGGGATCTACAAGATGAAGATAGACCTACTAGTCATTAGTTTTTTTTGCTATAAGAACTTGTGCCAAAACTATTAAGTTATTTATAAATTAAATATTGTTTATTTTTTTAGAAAATGTATTGATAAAAGGTATCGTAAAAGTTATGTTCCACGACTTCTAAAATTAAGATTACTCAGTGATTATGAATATTTAGGTAAGCATGACCTTTGTTAAAAAAAAGAAGATTTTAATAGCAGATGATCATCAGATTGTCAGAAAGGGGATCATTGAAATGATCCATGATTCCCCGATTGATGCTGACTTGATTGAGTGTTCCAACGGTGTTGAGACTTTTGATCACCTAGAGAGAGCAAATTTCGATATGCTTCTGTTGGATATATCTCTTCCTGGGGAAAGCGGTTTAGAGATTTTTAAAAGGGTAAGACTTCTTTATCCCGAGATGCCTGTTATTTTTATTACAATGTTTTCAAATTCAGATTATGTGAAGATGGCCGTTCGTTTGGGAGCATCGGGTTATATAGTCAAAGATAGCTCAATTGATCAAATGGCTTTTGCTCTTCAGGAAGTTTTTGCAGGCAGACGGTATTTTGGAGGTGATCTTCTTCTACAATTTTTTAATAGTGAGCACGATGAGTCTTCTATAGAAAAGAATGGCCTTGAAGGCTTTCATGCCATTGAAGACAAACTTGGCAAAAAGGATGATTGTAATAAGTTGGCGATCCTTTCAAAGAGAGAAAGACAGGTCTTTATGGGACTTGCCCAGGGCCGCTTAACTAAAGAGATCGCTTATGACCTAGAACTAAGTTCAAAGACAATTTCCACTTATAGAAACAGGATTTTAGAAAAACTCAATCTTAAAAATAATGCTGATATAGTTTCTTTTGCAATAAAAGAAAACATTTTAAAAAATTCATAAAAAGGGATAACCTCGATCCTCTTTTTAAAATAAACTTTTTATAAAAAATCTTTCCTTGACACTTCCAACAGAAAAAGGGTTTACCTATTTTTAAAAGTTCTGTTTTTTATTTTTTTTTTCTTAGTATTGATATATCGTGTGTAGGTGGTGACTTACAATATGAAAAAAGAAAAGTACGAACTCCTACTTAAGCTCTACTTGCGCTGTCGGCTAGATCCCAAATATTATTGTCTTTTTATTTGTGTTAGAAACATTGCTTTTAATTTTCAGTATAAATTTTTGCCCGTTATTTTATTTAGTTTAGGCAAGAAAGGAGTTTTAAAATGAAAAGAGCATTTGTAGAATACATTTGGTTAGATGGTGCCGAGCCAACTCAAGCACTTCGTTCAAAGTCTAGGTTAGTCACATTTGAAAGTGAGCCAGCTGTTTCTGATCTTCCAGATTGGGGGTTTGATGGTTCCTCTACGAATCAGGCCGATGGAAATGATTCAGATTGTGAATTGAAGCCTGTCAGAGTTGCTAAGGATCCTCTAAGAGGCGAAGGTTACTATTTAGCCCTTTGTGAAGTTTACAATGCTGATGGTTCAGTTCATGCAACGAATAAAAGAGCTTCACTTGTTGAAGTTATGGAAAAAGGTGGAAATGAGCAAGATGCTTACGTGGGCTTTGAGCAAGAATACACACTTTTCAATAAATCAGGGCGTCCATTGGGGTGGCCTGAAGGTGGTTATCCTGCTCCACAAGGACCATTTTACTGTGGTGTAGGGGCTTCGAATATTTTTGGTAGAGAGATATGTGATGAACACGCTAAAGCTTGCGAAGAGGCAGGTCTAAATATTTACGGTACAAATGCTGAAGTTATGCCAGGTCAGTGGGAGTTCCAAATCGGTTATAGAGCTTTTGATGGCGAAGCTGCTGATCCTCTTACAATGAGTGACCATGTTTGGTTAGCCCGTTTTCTACTTCAAAGAATTTCTGAAAAATATGATGTGACAGTTTCTTTCGAAAACAAGCCCATCAAGGGAGACTGGAATGGTGCAGGAATGCATACAAATTTCTCTACAAGAGATATGAGAGACAAGTCCAAAGGAATGGGAGCGATTGAGTCTGCTGTTAACAACCTAGCAGAAAAGCATCAACTTCACATTGAAAACTACGGTTCAGGTCTTGCTGATAGGCTAACAGGTCTTCACGAAACTTGTAGTATCAATGAATTCCGTTCAGGTAATTCAGATAGAGGAGCTTCGATAAGAATTCCTATGGCCACAACAAGAAAGGGTTATGGATATATTGAAGATAGGAGACCAGGAGCTAACTCTGATCCTTATATTGTTTCTGAACTTCTTATGAAAACAATCTGTAATCTTTAATACTTAAAGAAAGATTCAAATACATTAGGGGGGAGCCGTCTTGCTCCCCCCTTTTAGTATCTAAGTGCATGAGGTTTGAGTAATTAAAGAGCGCAAAATGTTTTTGAGTCATTAAATTTCAGAATAAGAAAATATAAAACTAAGGGGAAGTTATGTTGGAAGATCAGAATGCTGAACAGGCGAGCCTGGGTCAGTCTTTTAGGTCTCTTGATAAAGAAAGAAAAGGACGCGTCAATCTTCGTGAGATTTTAGAAGTTCTAAAAAAAAGCGGGCTTTCTAAAAAAGACCCGCGCCTGAAGAGTTTTTACGAAAAAGTTGGTCAGTTGAACGGAGTTAATGAACTTACTTTTAAAGAATTTGATAAGTTGATCCAGGATCAATCTTTGCTTTTTGACAAAGTTTTTCAAAACCAACTTATTATTCCAGAGTTTAATCGTTTTTCTGAAGAGATAAAAAAAATATATAATGAAGTTAAGAAAAATAATGGTGGTAAGGTTGCGGACTATATTCCACAGCTTAAAAGAGTGGCCCCAGAAAACTTTGGCGTGTCTATTTGTACGATTGATGGTCAGATCTTCTCAACTGGTGAGTGCGATCAGTATTTTAGTATTCAATCAACTTCGAAAACGTTGAACTATTGTTTGGCCCTTGAGGAGTTTGGCCAAGATAAAGTCCATACTCATGTTGGTCGCGAACCTAGTGGACATGGGTTTAATGAAATTACTCTAGATCCAAAAAAAAGGCCTCATAATCCGTTTATCAATGCTGGTGCTATTATGACGAGTTCTATGGTCAAACCAACTCTAGAGCCAGCTGAGAGGTTTGATTATGTTTTAGATATGTGGAAAAGGGCTGCTGGTGGAAGTCAACCTACCTTTAATAATGCAGTTTATTTATCTGAAAGAGCGACGGCCGATAGAAACTTTGCTCTAGGTTATTTTATGAGGGAAAATAACTCTTTTCCAGAGCAAACGAAGCTTATAGAGACACTAGAGTTTTATTTTCAATGCTGTTCAATTGAGTTAACAGCTGAATCAATGGCGACTGTATCTGCAACTCTTGCTAATAGCGGTATCTGCCCCCTTACCCAAGATAAGCTATTTACGCCTGACACAGTCAAAAACTGCCTTTCGCTTATGTCTTCATGTGGCATGTATGACTTTTCTGGAGAGTTTGCCTTTACTATCGGGCTGCCTGCAAAAAGTGGTGTTGGAGGTGGTCTACTTATTGTTATTCCAAACCTGATGGGAATTTGTGTTTGGTCTCCTCCTCTTGATGCGATGGGCAACTCTGTTCGAGGTATTGATTTTTGTGAAAGACTTGTAGAGAATTTCAACTTTCACAATTTCGATAGCCTTATTGCCGGGCATTCAAAGAAAATGGACCCGAGAGTTAATCAAAATCTGGCAAACAGTGACGATATCCAGTCAATTTTATGGGCGGCTTCAAAGGGCTCTTTAAGGGAAGTTCAGGCTTTTCTTGCAAGAGGGTTTGATATAAATCAAGCAGATTATGATGGGAGAACTGCGCTTCACTTGGCTTCTTCTGAAGGCAAAAAAGAAATGGTTGAATACCTACTGGGGCACTCAGCGGACCCTACTGCAAAAGACCGGTGGGGTGGAACTCCACTTTCTGATGCTGAAAGGGAAGGGCATAAAGAAGTTGAAAACTTGTTAAAGAAGTATAAGGGATCAAAGAAACCTGTTTCAAAAAGGTAAGTAACGAATTAAATTGGAAAAAGGGCCTTGTAGGCCCTTTTTCTTGGAATAATTTTCCGTCATTCCATAATTAGTTCTCTTCCGAGTTATGATAGACCTAAAGAAGACTTAATGTCTGGTAAGAAGGTAGAGGATTTTATGGCCAATATTTTAGTTGTTGACGACTCGGAATCAGTAAGAACAACTCTCAGAAACATCTTAACCGCTGCTGACCATAGTATAGTTGAAGCTGTTGATGGCTACGATGCTTTGGAAAAGCTTAAGGAAAAGGATACGTTTGACCTTATATTACTCGATGTGAATATGCCGGAAATGAACGGGATGGAGTTTATAAAAGTTCAAGCTGAGGATGAAAAATACAAGCAAATACCTACAGTTATGTGTACTACTGAAAGCCATCCTAAGCTTATTTTAGAGGCCAAAAAAGTAGGAGTTGTCATGGCTTGGCTCCTTAAGCCCTTCAAAGAAGATAAGCTGAAAGAAACAATTAGAAGGATTGTAGAGAAAAGATCGTAAATTAGGTCAGAGTAGGCTTTAATCTTTTAAAAAATAAATTTCTAAGAAAAACTAATAGGGGTGCTTTTATTAGTATTATATAATATCTAGTTTTTTTAGCATCAGGAAGCGGTTCTTTCCAATAACTTCTCTTTCTTTAAGCTGTTTTTTTGAATTTGCAAACTGTTCTTCATTTCTCTTTGCTTTTTCGTTAAAGTCGTATGACTGAACCTCAATAGTTTGAGGCGTGCATTTCTTGACCATGGCTTTTTTGATTTTTTCTGGAGCCCTGGGATGGTCAAGAGGCATGAGGGGTTTTATGTTGAGTGCCATAGTCAGTTATTGTAGCCTAATTATTTTTGGCGTCAATTAAATACGATTCATCGAGTAAAGGGAGTTTATTTATGAAACCAGAAGTCCTTAAAAAACCAAAGGTTATCGTTTTTGATATGGATGGAACCCTTATTGAGTCTTATTTGGATTTTAAGGAACTTAAAAAAAAAATGGGCTTTGCTGAGGATTCTTCGGTTTTGGAGGCACTGGATGATGTGACTGACTCTGAAAAGAAAAAAAAATTATGGCAACAACTTGATGATTTTGAAGTGGAAGGGGCAAATAGGGCCATACTTTATGAAGGGGTGATAGAGTTTTTAGATTTTTGCGATGAAATGGGTTTTAAGAGAGCTTTATTGACTCGAAACTCTAAAAAAGTCACCCAAATGATCCTTGGAAAGTTTAATTTGAGTTTTGGCCTGGTTCTTCATAGGGATAACCTTGAAAAGCCTAAGCCCGATCCAATGGGGTTAGATGTTATAAGTGAATTTTTTCAAACGAATAAGGATGATATAATTTTTATTGGCGATCATTTACATGATCTTTTGACAGGTATTAGTGCTGGCGTTCGAACATTTCTATATAATAACGGAAACAATGATATTAAGAGTTGGAGTGAAAAAGCCGACTTTGTGTTCGAAGATTATACTTCTTTTAAAAATTTGTTAGAAAAGACCTTTAAACAGGTTTAATAAAAATTGTTTTTTATTTGAAATAAGAGCTATTGTTAGTAATTTAGTGATTGGAATATGAAGCTATATTATACTTTAATTTTTACAGCTGTCATTATGGCCTTTGTAACGGGCTATTTTGCGCTTTTTCTCCAAAGGCCCTATGAGTCTCGCCCAAGAGATCTTGTTGAAATAGAGAAGGTAAAGCAAGAGTTTAAAAAACAATATGTTCCTCGAATGGTAGTTAACCTGAACTCAATTTATTATTCCAGAGACCACTTTCAGTTAATGAACCCCTTTTATAATAGGGAAGAGAAGTTAAAAGAGCTAAACGTTTATGAATCTTCTAAAAATTGTTATACAAATATTTCGAGCATTCTCAATTCTGTAAATTACGAAAAAGTTTTGGTGTGGGAGGAATTTCGTTGTGGGGACCGAAGGCGTTTGCCAAAAGAATACTTTAAAAACCCGCCTTTTATGCATCCAAGTGGTAAAAGTTATGCCTATTTGGCTTTCAAGCTTAAAAAGGCTTCTTATTTTTCAGATATATGGGTAAAAAAACACCTTTTTTATTTTCATGTGTCTGAGTTTAAACATTTAAAAACCTATTTATCAGAGATAGGTGGTGTTTTTGAAATTTTATCTGAACTTGCGAATAATTCTCTTGATGCTCTGGTAAAAGGAAATGAATTTGTATTAAGCAAAAAATATCTTTTTTCAAAAATTAAACATTTTGGCAAAGTTATGGGTCTAGAGTATGGCCTTTACACAAGAAAGGATTTGGAGAACTTTATTAAAGATTCTCCCTACGTAGTTAAAAATTACAGTAAGGATAAAAGGTGCTTTATTCAAGATGGTGAACTGTGTTGGGAGTATAATGTAAGGCATTTTTTGGAAATTACGAGTTTTTCAACCATTAACTTTTTTCTTGGTTCTCTACTTATTATATCTCTCGTGATTTTTATTCTTCTCAATAAAATCCGACAGCAAAGAACTGAGGAGCAAAGGAAAAGGCTTGCGCTTCAGGTTTTGACTCATGAATTCAGAACTCCAATTGCCAGTATGCTCCTCCAGGTAGAACGCGTCCAAAAAAATATTTTAACCCTAAATGAGGATCTTCAAGAGTCCTTTTTGAGATTGAGTAATGATGTTTTTAGATTGCAAAGATTAACTGAGACTAGTCGGCATTATTTAAAAATGGAAAATCCAGAAGGACTTTTGCAAAAACAGGAGGACGACGTACCCTCTTTAAATGAATTCATCAAAGAACAAATTGATATTTATATTCAAGATGAAAAGGGGCGTTTCGAAGGGTTGGACAATGATAGAGGCGCCTTCTTTGATCCTTATTGGATTAGTATTTGCATCAAGAATATCCTGGAAAATGCCAAAGCCCATGGAAGAGCTCCGATCACCGTTAAGGTTTGTGCAAGTGAAGATTTTTGGAAAGTTTCAATTGAAGACTGTGGCGAATGTTCCTTTTCTTCTTTAGAAGAAATTACTTCTGAATTTGTAAAGGGAGAAAAAAGCTCGGGAACTGGTTTGGGCCTTAATATTGTTAAAAAAGTTTTAAGGGATATGGGTGGTAAGCTTGCTTTTTCAAAAAACCCGACAAAATTTGAGTTGTCAATTCCATGGAAAGTAAAGAAAGTGGGAACGCAAGGATTGAAAAAATAGATTTTTAGATTCTTATATGAAAAAAGGAAAAAATTATGGCGAGAGTGATGCTAGTTGAGGACGATGAAAATTTGGGTATTTCACTCAAAAAACATCTGGAAGATGAAGGGTATAGCGTGTCTTTGGCCGGAAGCCTAAAACATGCCAGAGCTTTGAAAGATGGTGAGTTTTCTCTAGTTATACTTGATTGGATGCTTCCCGATGGACAAGGAATTGATTTTTTAAAAGAGATGAGGAGTGAGCATCCTCAAATGCCGATAATTATGCTTACTGCAAAAACAGAACTCATTGACAAAGTTCTAGGGTTGGAGTCTGGTGCTAATGATTACATTACTAAACCATTTGAACCCAGAGAGCTAATAGCAAGAATCAGGGTTCAGTTAAGAGAAAATAAAGGGACTTCTGAAAAAGAAATTAAAGTTATTGAAGTTCATTCTCTAAAAATTGACTTGGAGAAGCGTGATGTCATTTTTGGTGATAAGCCTTTAGAGCTTACAAAAATGGAATATGATCTTTTAAGATTACTAGCAGAGTCTCCAGGAAGGGTTTTTTCGAGGGAAGAAATTTTGAATAAAGTTTGGGGCTTTGAAAACTATCCTTCGACGAGGACGGTTGATACTCATGTTCTTCAATTAAGACAAAAAATTTCAGAAGACATGATTGAAACAATGCGAGGTATTGGCTACAGACTCAAGCCGATATAAAGATTTTGACATTTTGGTGTGTAGTCTAACTTAATCTTGGCATATACCTGACAATGATTCTTATTCCCTATGACAAATTAATCTATAAAAAAAGGAATTCTGATGCCAAGGTTAAGAAAGTTTAGTCATTCCTTTCACTGTGTTTTTGGGAAGTCATTTACTTTTCTGTTGTTTACCGTCTTGTTTACATTTGGACTTTCTTTTTCCGAAGCGAAGGAAGGGTTTAAAAGAGCTGAGAAAGGAAAAACTTTGACTCTTACCGAATACTTTGACTTTTCTTGCCCTCTTAGTGCTCAGAGTTCAAAGTCTCTCAGCTCTTTTAAAGAAAAAGTGGGGAGTCGTGTTCGAATTGTAAGGAAAAGTCTTGCTTTCTCTGATGAAGGATTTTCATGGATTGCCGGTAAATACTATCACATGCTTTTAAATCAAAATAAAAAGTTCGCTGAGTCTTTTTACAAAAGAGTTTTTGAACAGACTCTAAAAGGTGAAATAAATGAAGCCTTCCTTAAAAATGTTATAACTGATTTGGGGTTGGATTTTGCCAAATTTAAGCTTGAGTTGAAGTCACCTTTTCTGGAAAAGGAGCTTAGGCAAAATGAAGTTTTGGCAAATAAGTCCGGAATTTTTGTTTCCCCAGGCTATACTCTTGATGGACAAGTGTTGCTAGGAAAGCAGGAGTCAACGGATTTTGGAAAGTTACTGAGTCAAAGATAAACACCTTCTTTCTTTTCTTTTTTTCTTTTCGGCAATAAAATAGCCACTTACAAAAACAGGGAGTCTTAAATGTCAGAGGAAGAACCAAAGGGTGAACTATCTATACGAACTCAAGCCATGCCAGCTGATACAAATCCTAGCGGTGATATCTTTGGTGGCTGGGTCCTTAGTCAAATGGATATTGCTGGAGGAGTTTTTTCAAGCTCCTTGGCCAGGGGAAGAACTGTTACAGTAGCAGTTGATGGAATGACTTTTCATAGACCTGTTTTGGTTGGAGATATTCTATGTTGCTATGTTCAAAATATCAAAACAGGAAATACATCTCTAAGTGTTAAGGTTGAAGCTTGGGTAAGCCGAAACTTTCGTCGTTTTAAAGTTACAGAAGGAATTTTTACTTATGTGGCCATTGATGAGGATAGGAAACCTAGACCAATTGGTGATGCTTTAAAGTAACGCATTGTCTTTTTGTTTTCCAATTGATAGAAAGCGCCCATGGGAAAAGGCGATAAGATAATTCTTAACCACTATGAAAAATTGGCCAAAAGTTTTGGAGAAGGTCCTCATTGTACAATGCAGGATCAAGTCATCAGACAAAACGAAATTCGATTCTTCTCTCAAGAAATAGATCGTTTTTGCAAACTCAATGGGCGAGCTTTGAAAGTTTTGGATGTCGGGTGCGGAAATGGATACCTGCTAGATGTTTTAGAGAAGTCTTTCCCTGAGTCCTCCTTTGGAGGCATCGAGTTTTCTCCGCACCTTTTTGAAATAGCTAAAAACCGCGGCTTGGAAAGAGCAGTTGTTAAAAAGGGTGATTGCCGAGAAAAGAACTTTTGGCCTAACAAAGTTGACCTCATAATAACTGAGAGGGTCATTATAAACCTTTTAAGTTGGGAAGAGCAGTTCCAGGCATTCCTTAACATTGCGGATCTGCTTCATGAAGGTGGGCTTTACTTAATGAGTGAGAGTTTCAGGACACCTTGGGTGCAACTTAATAAGGGAAGAAAAGAAATGCTAATGGAGGAAATTCCTATTTCTCCACACAACCGCTATTTAAGCGATAAACTAGGTTCTGTTC
>CEUM01075749.1_pt1 | contig 10357 bp, 7 predicted proteins | sample 356421 | NCBI WGS metagenome assembly CEUM01 (sample SAMEA2622716, study PRJEB7988) | marine metagenome | biome: marine biome (ENVO:00000447); feature: surface water layer (ENVO:00002042); material: "saline water (ENVO:00002010), including plankton (ENVO:xxxxxxxx)" | depth 5 m | reverse complement strand
AAATTTTCTCCATAACCCCACTGGAACACGAAGACAAGCATACCAAATGTTGCTGAAATCGATAGAATGTTCATGATGATGGCTTTGATTGGGATGATCACACTACGTACTTGGATGAAGATGAGAATGACCGTAGAAATGAAGATGAAGGCCAAAGCGATTGGTAGGTTTTCGACAATCGCATCCTGAACGTCAAGTGAGTATGCAGCAAATCCAGCAACGAGCAACTGACCGTCGTCACCAATTGAGAGGTCACTGAGGAAAGCATCCCGATCCTCACGAACATCGGCTACGAAGCCACGTCCGTCTTCGCCAGTAATTGGTCCGTTCAAGGAGAAGATGATGTAGGTGACGCCATCGGAGAGGAACTGGTCACGAAGATATTCACGGGTGGCTATTTGTTCTGCTGTGAGATATTCATCAGGCGTTTGCCAGTATGCAACAACCGATGACTCGTTCATGCTTGCATCTGGTAATGCGTAACCGAATGCAGTGATAACTCGCTTGTCTTCGATTTGCTCGTGCATCCAGTTGTGCGTTGCTCTGAGATTGTCTTCTGCAAGTGGATCCTCGCCATCGAAGTCAAGCACAACCATGGCGACGTTAACCGCACCTTCTGGCCACTTCTCGTCCATGTGTTCAAATCCGACTCGTGTTTCATCATCTGGAGGTAGAGCATCTCGAGATGCGATGGAAAAATCAGCGTACAAGAACGGTAGGCCTGCACCCAGAAGAATCACCAAGGTTGGAACCAAAACAGCCCAAGGCTTATCCATAACTGTGGTTGCAATCCTAGCCCATATTCCCGTTCCATCGTCGTTTTCGGTACTGAATGAGAATGGAATTTTCCCGTAAAATACACGTGGCCCGAGTATGGCCATGAATGCAGGAAGCACAATCACTGAGAAAATCATTGCAACAGACACTGCAAGGGTTCCACCAATTCCTAGACTCGGCAAACCGGTATTCTCGAAGAACAACATGCCCATGAGGCCGATAGCAACGGTGATGCCGCTGAAGAACACTGCTTTTCCTGCAGTGGCTACCGTCATAGCTGTTGACGTCCGAATGTCTCGACCTCGATTCAATTCTTCACGGAATCGATTAACAAGGAACAGAGAATAATCAACAGATACACCAATTCCAATCAACGTGATGATGTTGAGTGCATACACTGTGACATCCATTGTGTTGGACAACCAGATGGTCATTCCAACAGCGGAAAGAACCGTCAACACAGCAACGCCAAACGGAAGAAGGGCTGAGATGATGGTTCCAAAAACAATTCCGAGAATGAGGACTGTTAGTGGTCCGGAAATCAACTCGGCCTTGACAAGATCGTCTTGAATGCGGGTGTCGAATGTGACATCGATGGCAATTTCACCAGTTCGCCACGATTCGAATTCGTCATCTATTTTGATGGATTCTTTGTTGTCAGCGAAGAGTTGCTTAGCCTCCGTACGGTCCTGATTAATGGAAACTCTGTTCTTCGCCCAGAAACCATCGTCCCCTTGGTAGACGTACTCATCACGTTCATCCCCTTCAAATTCCCAGGAATACTGGATGATGACATCGTCCATGGTCGAGAATTTCGATAGTGCGTCTTCAACGGCTGAACGCCACGTCTCCGATGAATCGTCGAGGGATTCGTGATGTACAAGCAGAATGAAACTCTGCGAACCCTCATCTTCGGAGGTGAACGCACTATCACGCAGTGTTCCAGCTTCAATGGATTCGAGGTCTCCTTCGCCCCATGATTCTGCCCAATCAGCACCCATTCCGATGAGCGAGGCCATCCCCATACAGGCGATGAGCCCAACAGCGAGGACCATCTTTCTACGGTCATAGGTAAGTTCGCCAAGTTTGTAGAAGAGACGGTCCTCTAACAGTTTTGGATCTGTTACAGATTCCATGCTTTCCCCGAAGGAAATCAGTTTATCAATTGATGTATTGGATGTCCCTTATTTTCCCCCAGTAGCCCGGCTCGTTGGGCCAGGCAGAGGGAGAGATTCAGCACGGTTATGCACCTTCTTGATGACGAAATGATCTTCACCGTCGTTGTCCGTCGGTTCCGTTGAAGCATCGACTTCCATTCCAAAATCGCGCAAGGACATCTGGTCTTGTGGCAGTCCCATCTCATCGTTTTCTTCAAACAACTGGGCATCGACAGCGTGTGCATACGCCACCTCATCAAGCGCCTCAACGGCGATGTACATGTGACGTGGTAGACCACCGCTGAGCGGGACGACGTGAACCATTTCAGCGGGAAGACGACCATCGAAATTTGAGTAATACGCCATTGTGTCATCCTGCATGACGAAATCTATCTGATACCAACGATCGTCGTTCTGCTTCGGACGCAATCGAATGTGGACCATCAACCCAACCTCCTCAGCATCGTCGACAATTCCTGCTTGTTCAATCATCGATTCAAAAACAGGACCAAGGAAGGTTTTTCCTTCATTTTTCAATTCTTTTGCATGACGGCCGTATGTGTAAAGAATACGGTTTTCAGCAAAGTCTTGGCGGCAAACAATAACAGTGGTATCGGCGTCTTCTCTCATGCAAGTATTGAGGGAAGTCGAGGGTACTTAATCATAGTCAAATTGTGAGAATTCACTCACTCAATACAAGTGTTCATGAATGGTTTCTTTCAGCACAACCCATGGAGCAAGCAATACTCGGAGGCGGGTGTTTTTGGTGCGTTGAAGGTGCTTACAAACGGATCAAAGGGATACAATCAGCTTTGCCCGGTTATGCCGGCGGACCACGTCCCAACCCTACCTACGAGGAGGTCTGCAGTGGTGCGACTGGTCATGCTGAAATCGTCATCATTGATTACGATCCGGAAATCATTTCATTCGATACCATTCTCGAGGTGTTCTTCACCGTTCACGACCCGACACAACTCAATCGCCAAGGCAACGATGTAGGGACGCAATACAGAAGTTGTATCATGCCTACAAATGGACAACAAAAAGAATCAGCTTTAGCCGCCATTGAGACCTTTGCATCCATGTTTGACAAACCAATTGTAACAACCATCGAGGAAGCGAAGCACCTGACAATCGCAGAAGCCTATCACCATGATTACTACGCAAGAAATCCGAATCAAGGATACTGCGCCATGGTGGTTGGTCCGAAACTGGCCAAAGTACGAAAGAAGTTGGCACATTTGTATCAATGAGCATCAGGTGACGCCTGCGCGAAGTTGAAGGAGTGAATTCCTGTCGAGGAATCATGGTCAATGGAATCTTTCAACCACCTACACCGCACAATGAACCCGTGAAAGGATACGTTCGAGGGTCGCCAGAACGTGCAGAACTGGAAACAGAACTTGCTCGCCAAATGGCAGAAGTGTTGGAAATTCCGTGCATCATCAACGGCAAGGAAGTCTGGACCAACAATGTCGTAGAGCAAGTGATGCCACACAACCACGGTCACGTGCTTGCACGAGTCCACCTCGCTGGTGAAAAAGAAGTCAGGGATGCCATACAAGCATCTCTTGATGCTCACAAAGCATGGTCTACGATGCCATGGGAAGCCCGAGGTGCGATTTTTCTCAAAGCAGCCACCATGCTTGCAGGCAATCGTCGCCAAGAGATCAACGCATCAACCATGCTGAATCAATCCAAGACCTGTCACCAAGCAGAAATCGATTCCGCCTGTGAACTCATTGACTTCTGGCGCTTCAACGTTGACTACGCTCGACAAATCTACGAAGACCTGCAACCACCAATTAGCCCTGAAGGTGTTTGGAATCAGAGCGAAATTCGACCTCTGGAAGGGTTCGTTTTCTCGGTAACACCGTTCAACTTCACCAGCATTGCAGGAAACCTACCATCCTGCGCTGCCATCATGGGCAATACAGGTGTTTGGAAGCCAAGCCGCAACTCCTATGTCTCGAATTATAGAATTATGAAACTCATGATGGACGCTGGCCTACCTGCTGGTGTCATCAATTTCATACCAGGTCGTGCATCCGTTGTCGGCGACATTTGTATGTCCCATCCAGACTTAGCAGGTATTCACTTCACTGGCTCAACTGCTGTCTTCAGGAAGTTGTGGCGAGACGTTGCCAACAATTTGGAGAATCTACGAAGTTACCCAAGAATCGTTGGCGAAACAGGTGGTAAGGACTTCATTGTCGCCCATCCAAATTGCGATGAAGAGGCCTTGATTGTAGCCCTACTGCGAGGAGCATTCGAATTCCAAGGACAGAAGTGTTCTGCTGCAAGTCGTGCGTACATTCCTGAATCCGTGTGGTCTCGAATCGAAGCAAAGTACGTCGAGGAGGTTGGAAAGATTACCATGGGAGATGTCGCAGATTTCAGCAACTTCATTGGGGCAGTCATCGACAAGAAGTCCTTCGACAACATCACGGGATACATTGACCGTGCTCACGCAGATTCTGGTTGTTCCATCGTTACTGGTGGCTCATACGATGGATCTACGGGCTACTTCGTTGAACCAACAACCATTGTTTGCTCGGACCCAATGTACGAATCCATGCAAGAGGAAATCTTTGGACCTGTCCTCTCCATCCACGTTTATGAGGATTCCAAGTTTGATGAAATCCTCGGCATCTGTGATTCGACATCAGAATATGCGCTGACAGGTTCGATCTTTGCAACCAATCGTGAAGACATTGAAACTGCGAAGGACGCTCTTCGATTCAGTGCTGGAAACTTCTACATCAACGACAAGCCAACCGGAGCAGTCGTCGGCCAACAACCGTTTGGTGGAGCGCGTGGAAGCGGTACAAACGACAAAGCAGGAAGCCCACTCAACTTGCTTCGTTGGGTTTCACCACGGTCCATCAAGGAGACGTTTACGCCCCCAAGAAGTTGGGGCTATGGCTTCCTTGAGTGATGCGGCCATCGGCCTTTTGCTTCAAGTGCATTCTGTACCTTCGGTGTAAGTAGCTCGCCACGGCGATTCTTTGCGATGAGGGAAAGTAGATACCATCCAATGGATAGGATTGGTGTCGCTATGAGAAGCGTTAGAGAAAACCATACGACGAGGTTTCCATCTGTTGCGAACCACGACCAAATTCCAGTCCCAAGCATCGTGATGACCAAAAAGAGGCGGGACGCTTCACTGGGGGTCGACATGCCACGATGATCGATTCGAGGAGCGAACAGTTTGTTCACGAGGCTCATGACTCCCCCAACGCAATCTCCTTCTTGAAGAACTGTTTCGATGTTAGCGAACGCTTATTGGTTGCGGCGGCGAGGGTCAATCCCGCAATGATGAGTGCTCGAAGCCGACTGCTGTTTCCGTGAAGACTGATGGGCGAACTGAGCGGGACTCTTTCCCTATTCTTCATGTAGGTCCAGTTTTGTTGGGATAGCATGCAGGGTACGATTGCTTCGTCGACGTCCCATCTGCAAAGCGAATCAAGATGGTCGAGTGTCGGACGAATGCTTGGTATTGTCATCCTTCTTTGGGTTCTCGCACAATTCGTTGTATTGATTGCAGCTGGATTTCTTGATGGTGATCTTGATGGTGATTTCGGGCCAGTCGATGGCTTATTGATCATTGCTGGTTCGCTTTGTTCCGCACCGTTGGTCATACTGTTGCTGTACATGCGCAGACCAAAACTTGAGCATCTGATCATTGCCGAACCAAGGGCGGATGGTCGACAGGTTCACTCCTTATCGAACTCAAAAATCCTGCAAACACCCGTACGCACACACATTCGACAATTCATTGTGCGTTCACGTCATCCTCTAAGGGTACCACTCGCAAAACATCTATGGATGCTGTTTCTTGGTGGAGTTATCATTTCATCGATTGCATTTGCTCCGCTGTTGCTCGATTCCAGTAACATCGGATTCATCCTGCTTGCACTGTTCGTAGCTATTCCTGCTTGGTTGGTGGGTTTCTCGACGCCTGTCTTCGCTTGGTGGAGCTACTCATCGTCGCGGTTTCACCTTACAACAACTCGCCAGCAAGGTGAAGCGATGTTGATTGCAGGAATGCTCTCAACCTTCCCAGCCATTGTGATCAACTCGTTCATCACACCAGGTGCTGTCCTCTTGCTCACGGGCGGTCAAGCATCCGCAACATTGGTCGAGAACATTACGGTCATCGTATCTGCCCCCGTTGGAGAAGAACTCTGCAAGGCTCTTGCAGTGTTCTCACTTGCAGGCTTGATCGATTCCAAGAAACGAGGGTTCCAAGTTGGATTTACAGTTGGTTTAGGTTTTGCATTGCTTGAGAACCTTCAGTACATTCTGTTCAGTCTCTTCGCTGGCGAGGTGATGGCCTTCTCGTACGGACTTACAACCGTTGTTCGAGGCATTGGATCCATCCCGGGACATGCTATGTGGACCGCATGCAGTGGATACGCCATTGGACACATGCTCGAGCAGCGAAAACAACCAGATCGAATTCCAGATGTGAAACAATGGAATCTCGTGAATCCACTCAATCCTTCAGCATCTCGTTTCGAACCATCGTTCGCTTCCCATCCATCGTTCTTTTCGAAATCATCGAACTTACAACTTCCAACCTCACTGCCCGTTATGCTCGGCATTGCTATGTTTGGCCACGCTTTCTGGAACGGCAGTTCTGTCCTTATGTCGTACATGTCTGGTAATCTCGATCCGGTTGTTGGATTGATTGCTGAATTAACATGGATTGTTGTACTCATCGCTTTGCTGTGGACCTTCGGGCGCTTTGTTCTTGCAGCAGCGATGGAAGACGATGTTTAACCTCAAAACCGTATGCTGTTGAGGCAAAGCCAACGCAAAGAACAAAACCAATCACTTGGGCTCGTGGATGAGGGCTTCGTATGGATTTTACCTCAGGTGGTCTCATTTCAGGGAACATTGTCGTTACGACAATGCTCATTTTCGCCCTCGTTGCCGCATCGTTACGAGCGCGTATTCTCGATGGACAGGGCGTTTTCGCTGCAGCACTACTCGGATTCTTTGTTGGTTGTCTTGGCCATTGGACATGGTTGTTGATGCTCCTGTGTTTCCTCTTGAGCAGCCATTTGGCAACAAAGTGGAGATTCGATGAAAAAACAGTTCGTGGGTTGAACGAATCATCGGATGGGCACCGTGGGTGGATCAACGTTGCAGCGAACGGGGGCATGCCAGCCATCGTCGCTTTGCTCGCCTTCCTCATCGAAGATTGGGAACATGGCTTGTGGATGTTCGCAGCAGCAGTTGCAGTAGCAACGTCCGATACTTGGGCGAGCGAAATCGGTTGCCTCGACGATCGAGTCCGTATGATTACAACGCTCAAACCGTGCGAAGCGGGTGTGAACGGCGGATTCTCTCCGAATGGCCAATTCGCTGCAGCGGCTGGTGGCATCCTCATTGGGATAACTGCACTCATTGCGAATTTGATCATGTTCTCACCCACAGTCACCGACGGAATTCTCGTTGCAGGCGTGGTCGCAGGACTCGGTTTCCTTGGTTGCCAAATCGATAGTGTTCTCGGAGCAGTTCTCGAAAATCGTGGATTGTTAACGAAAGGATCGGTCAATGCACTCTCCATCATTGCAGGCGTTGCATTGATGTGGCTCTACTTGGGAACGCCGATGTAATTCGCCGCCGACTTCATGAACTGGTTCACACTCAGCGTGTCATGCGCCATCGCCACGTCTTCGCCGTGCTGCTTATGGCACTGTTCTTTTCTGGCGTTGCGCTGACTTCGGTTCAAGGTGTCGAGAATGTTACCTACGACGCAGGTTATGTTGAGTGGGAGATGGATATGGAGCAACGACTCTATGTTGAAGGCGATGATGCTGAAACCTCCGTCTTGCAACGAGAACGGCCCGATGCAACCTTGGCGTTTGCCGAAATTGATCCAACTTCAAACATTGTTCCTATTTTTTCCTTGACGTCTGAGCCAATCGTCCATTCGATGAAAGGAACCATCAACATGACGACCTACTTTAGCGCCTATCTTGTGCCACAATCAGGTTTTGCTCCATCGACAATTTGCAGCAATGCATGGCCCCCTGGCGATGATAAATCAACAACGCTGTACATGACTGTGAGCATTAGTGGAAATACCGTCTATGACGAATCTGTAACACATATCCTCAATACCTTTGCTTCAAACGACCCACAGAACTTCTCAGGGCCAATTGTAATGATGGATATCGACTTGAATGAAGGTGATACATTTGCGATTTCATTGAGCGCTCAACACGCATGTGAAGGAACGACTGCACGCGTCCAGTGGGGCGGCTTTGAGACCAATGCTGGTGGCATCATCATGACGGGCAAGGTGTACGAACCTTCTGCGAGCATACGTGTTGACGCCTCTCGAAGAGCGCACATCGAATTTTCTCCAACTTTACCATGGGGAGAAAGTGACGTCCTTATGGATGGAAACGGAGATTACGCTGTATCATGGGTCTTGCGTGGACCAATGGATGATGACGTGAAAACCAACCGTGACCGCGATATGGTCATGGAGAGTTCCATCGGCAGAATCCGAATGGAACGCAGCCTCGGAAACAATGAGACTTCATGGATTTGGACCGGGAAAGAAGTGCTTCAAAGAGGAACGTCAAATCTTGAAGTTTGTGTCAAGACGTCGAGTGGGAACCCAAATGCTGATTGTCATGCATTCGGTATCATTCGGTTTGAAGTAAAAGGAGAATCTGATGGCTTCGCAAGCTCAGGTTTGTGGCTGAGTTTGACAACAATTGCCTGCTTCCTGGGTTTTACCTTCAAAGCATTCAATGCAGACCCACCCATACCACTTCCAATTCTCATCGCCTTGTTGATTATGGCACTCCTGATGTTACCGGTTGGCTTCTCTGTATCCAACCTGAATACAGAGGCGCAACTCAACGACAATGCACGCATTATCGATGCTGAATTGAAATCTTCTGGTGCTGAATTCACAACGTTGTCAGAACTCATGGGCGATGCTAATGTTCTCGCCATTGGAGCGATTGCACCAGGATCGGAATCCGCTCGAGATCAAGCAAATGAACTGGAATTGTTGCTTGGACAACGCAACGATGTCGCTGTTGTGCAAATCGTGATTGGAGATGATTCGATGATGAGCGATGTCGATGCCTATCGCTCATCCATCAACGGCAGTTGGCCCATTGTTCTTGATTACAATCAAGAGTTTGTATCAACCTCCCCCACTGGGAATGCAGATTCATTGATTCTTGTCGATAGCAGCATGCACGTCACATGGAGCGAGTCGCCGACCGGTGGTGCAAAGGCCATGAACGATGCCATCGATGGAATTGAAGGCGGTGGCCCTACGAGCCTCATGACCTATTTTTCAGTCCTGTTCCCAACTGGTTTGTTCCTCATCTTCCTTGCCCTTCCACGGCATGGTTGGACAAAACCAGAGGAACCGTTGCCTCCTGGTGCTCTTTGGGCAAGCATTGTTATCGCAGGTGGAATAGGTGCTATCGTGATTCACCTTCCTGCCTTGCTTGTAAGTCTACTCCCAATAAGCGCATCATTCACCTACATCGTATCCATCATCATGTTTGTCTGGTTTGCCTTCATGTGTGCTATGACACTACGGCGCGGTTCTCCTTTCGAAGCTGAGGTGATCGGCTCCTTCATCCACAAGATGACTCCTGCGTCGTTCCAACAGTGGCGTCCGAGAGAAGACATGCAACGAGATGTGTTCCTAGGGGTCTTCATAGGATGGCTGTCTTGGATGGCAGAGCCAAGTCTCGTTGCACAAGGCGTTGGAGCGGCAGCATTGAACGGAGGAATGGGAATCCTCTTTGCAGTTCTTTTACTCCTTGGTAACGTGTTAATCGCTGGAATCACCATTCTTGTCCTTCGATTCATTGCCTCATGGGGAGGACCATTTTCCAACATCTTCGGCCGTATCGGGGCAGATACTTTCGCTCGCTTCATGGGACTTGTCTTACTTCCAGTCAGTCTCTGGGCGACCACCAACAGTGTTCTAGCCCTCTTCTCGGTTGGTGTGTTCTAGAGAAGCCTTCATGAGGGTTGATGTGAACTTGTTGGAATATGTTTCCACAACAGCCTACATGGTCCAATTCACGAATCAGTTTGATGCAACGTTGCCCGAGGGCATTCGTTCTGCGATACGCTCTTGCTCAAGTTTCGAGACATCATGAACGCGGAGAGATTCTTTCCCTCGCGTTTCAAATTCAAACGCCTTGGATACTTTTACATCAAACAATACGTGAAGTGGTTCATGACTATGTCGAAGACCATGTCAATGGAACCGTATGGTCGAATGGCCTCATAGGTTCGCGATTTAAAATGGATTATGAAAAAGCAATGCAAATGAGGAATCGGCTTATCGAGCGAATTCAAGCTCACAATCACCATACATCGTTTCAAAAAAGACAACCAGAGCAGCACTTGATCGATATGGG
>CEUM01126598.1_pt1 | contig 10397 bp, 9 predicted proteins | sample 356421 | NCBI WGS metagenome assembly CEUM01 (sample SAMEA2622716, study PRJEB7988) | marine metagenome | biome: marine biome (ENVO:00000447); feature: surface water layer (ENVO:00002042); material: "saline water (ENVO:00002010), including plankton (ENVO:xxxxxxxx)" | depth 5 m | reverse complement strand
GGCTTCTGCTGGCGCTTCGGCTTCTGCTGGCGCTTCGGCTTCTGCTGAATTAGAATTTTCTACATGTCTTTGCAAAACAGTAGCAAAAGCTTGAATTGTTCCTTGTAAAACAAATACCAAATTTGTTACTGGACTATTCATGCTACCCATCAATTTAGCTAACAAAATTTCTTTAGAAGGTAATTTAGAAAGTTTTTGTAATGTCCCTTCATCAAGAAGATCATTATTAACTAAACCTTTTTTTATAACAAAATCAATGTCGTTATCTTCAGCATACTTGAATAGAACTTTTGTGACCTGAGAAGGATCTTCATTAGTTAAAACAAATCCTAGAGGCCCAGTAATTTCTTCAGATAATGCATCTTTACTTGATTGTTCAGCAGCTAACTTTGCCAAAGTATTTTTAGCAATTTTGAATTTCGCAGATGTGTCATTTAAGGCTCTTCTTAATCCACTCAACTCACTAACTGAAGTTCCTTTATAGTCAGCCATAATTATGGTATCTGAGTTTGAAAACAGCTCAGATAACTCTTTAACTTGTTCAATTTTTCTTTGATTTGGCAAAATTTTCTCCAAAAAAAAACCGGCTCTTAGACCGGTAAATAAAAATATATAATTTTTCTATAACCTCGACAGGATTTACTAGCTACCTGTTGTCTTAAGTATTTTTTAATTCTATCACAAAGAATTATTAATTAACAACTGATTCTCTCAAATTATCTAGATCAAGAGTAATTCCAGGACCCATGGTAGAACAAATAGAAGCAGAATCTATTAAACTTCCCTTTACTCCATCTGGCTTATTGTTAACAATTGTTGAGTAAACTGAAGATAAATTCTCTATTATTTGTTCCTCAGAAAACGAGCAAAGACCAATTCTAGTATGAATAATTGCATCTTTGTCCATTCTTATCTCTACTCTACCTTTGTTAGCTTTTTCAACAGCTTCTACAAGCTTATCTTCTTGCACAACTGTACCAGATCTTGGATTAGGCATAAGACCTTTTCTTCCCAAATGTTTACCTAGTTTAGCAATTTTTGGCATCATTTCGGGTGTTGCTATAGCGATATCGAAATCATCCCATCCTTCTTCAATTTTTTTCAAAATATCATCATCAACTAAATATTCAGCTCCAGCGTCCTTCGCTGAATTAGCAGTTTCACCTTCAGCAAATAGCATTATTCTAACTTTCTTACCAGTACCATTAGGTAAATCTGATGTTTCTCTTATTTGTTGATCAGCATGACGAGGGTCAGCACTAGTTTTAATATGAAACTCAACAGCTTCATCAAATTTTGCATTCGCACATTCTTTTAAGAGCTTTATAGCCTCTGAAAGTTGAAATTTTTGATCTTGAGTTTTTGATTTGATTTCTGAAAATCTTTTTGAGGTTTTTTTCACTTTAATTATTCCTTTACAATAACACCCATACTTCTTGCACTACCTGCTAAAATTTTTACTGCAGCATCAACATCATAGGCATTTAGATCTTCCATTTTTATTTTGGCTATTTCTTCAAGTTGAGCTCTGGTTATTTCACCTATCATTTCAACTCCAGGTGTTGAAGAAGCACTTTTTTTATTTATTGCTTTTTTTATCAAATCTGATGCCGGAGGACTTTTTAGAGTAAATGAAAAAGACCTATCTGCATACACTTCAATCTCAACAGGTACAATTGATCCTGATAACTGTTTCGTTTTTTCGTTATATTCTTTACAAAATTGCATAATATTAACCCCATGTTGTCCTAAAGCAGGACCAACAGGTGGGGCAGGATTAGCACTTCCAGCAGGAAGTTGAAGTTTTATTATTCCGATTACTTTTTTTGCCAATTTATATTTCCTTATGCTTTTTCAACTTGTAAGAAATCCAATTCTAACGGAGTTTCTCTTCCAAAGAAAGAGACATGTACAGTAACTTTTCCTCTTTCTTTATTTACGACATCTACAGTCCCCATAAACTCCGCAAAAGGACCATCCAAAATCTTAACAGAGTCACCTTGAGATAAACCTACAGATATTGATGGTGATCCACTCTGCATTCTCTTCATTATCCTATCAACTTCATGACTTTCTAACGGAACTGGCTTTGGCCTTCTGTCTGTTTCATCTTCAGCTGAAACAAATCCTGTAACACCAGGTGTATTTCTAACTGCAAACCATGAATCATCGGTCATTATCATCTTAACCAAAAGATAGCCTGCGTACATTTTTCTATTTACTTCTTGTCTTTCTCCATCTTTGATTTCAATTTTTACTTCAGATGGTACTAAAACTTCATGAATAGTTTTTGATAGATCTAGATTTTCTATTCTTTGTTTTAGATTTTCACTGACTTTATCCTCATGCCCTGAATAGGTATGAAGAATATACCATCTTGATTCTTCTTGTATTTGTGTTTCTTTTGTATTTTCTGGCATTTTATATTCCTATATGGAAGAGTTTAACTATTTGAGAGAATAGAAAAAAATCTAGAAAAGAGCATGTCAAATAACCCCAAGAATATTCCAATGATTATTGATAAAGCAAGAACCATAATAGTAAGCCTAGTCGATTCTTGTCTTGATGGCCATGTTACTTTTCTAAGCTCTCCTATAACCTCAGATAGAAAGCTTATTGGGGAAAACCCCTTGCCTGAAAGTTTTGGTGGTTGCGTAGACAAAATTATCTCTTTTCCTTAAAAGTTTTTCTTTCTCTGCATGTGGGACAAAACTTTTTTAGTTCCAACCTACCTTCAGTATTTCTTTTGTTTTTTTCAGTATGATAGCTGTACTTACCGCACTCGCAATCGAGTGTAAGTACAGTTCTAACTGCACTTTTCTTTGCCATAGTTATTTTCCAAGTCTAGTTAGGAAATAGATGTTATTACACCTGATCCTACTGTTTTTCCACCTTCTCTAATCGCAAATCTAAGATTCTCTTCTAAAGCTACAGGGTACATTAGTTCTATGTCCATCTCTGTATTGTCACCAGGCATAATCATTTCTGTTCCTTCAGCTAATCTTGCCTCACCTGTTACGTCTGTAGTTCTTATGTAGAACTGAGGCTTATATCCTGAGAAAAATGGAGTATGTCGTCCACCCTCATCTTTTGTTAAAACATAAACTTGAGCTTTAGCTTTTTGTTTAGGTGATATAGAACCAGGTTTAGCCAATACAGCTCCTCTTGCTATATCCTCTCTTTCAATTCCTCTCAAAAGAATACCTACAGCATCTCCAGGAATTCCAGATTCTAGAGTTTTGTGGAACATTTCAACACCTGTTACAACAACTTTTTCTTGCTTTCCAAAACCTACTATTTCAATTTCTTCGTTTACTTTAACTTCTCCTCTTTCTATTCTTCCTGTAACCACAGTACCTCTACCTTTGATTGAGAAAACGTCTTCAACAGGCATTAAGAAAGGTTGATCCATTGGTCTCTCAGGAACATCAATATAGTCATCAACTGCTTTTGCAAGATCTTGTATTGATTGAACCCACTTGTTACCTGAATCTTCTGCATTTTCAAGTGCTTCAAGAGCAGATACTCTAACAATTGGAATATCATCTCCTGGGAAGTCATATTTTGAAAGAAGTTCTCTTACTTCAAGTTCTACTAACTCTAATAATTCTTCATCATCCATCTGATCACATTTATTCAATGCTACTACGATCTTTGGTACATTTACCTGCCTAGCAAGCAAAATATGTTCTTGAGTTTGAGGCATAGGTCCATCATCTGCTCCAACAACTAATATAGCTCCGTCCATTTGGGCTGCACCAGTTATCATATTTTTTACGTAGTCTGCGTGACCAGGACAATCAACGTGAGCATAGTGCCTTGTATCTGTTTCGTACTCCGTATGAGATGTAGCAATTGTTACACCTCTTTCTTTTTCTTCTGGAGCGTTATCTATTTCTTCAAAAGATTTAGCAGACACATTATCTTGTGAATGTGACAGAACAGTTGCTATTGCAGCTGTTAATGTTGTTTTACCATGATCAACGTGACCAATTGTTCCCACGTTTACGTGAGGTTTACTTCTATCAAATACTTGCTTAGACATTTTTTTTTATTTCTCCAACTTTTATTTTTTTAAACATAAATACGAATAAATTCGTCAATCTATACATTTTATACTCTTTTTTCGAATTTTTATATATATTTTTATTTTATTTTTGTAATTCGATAGATATTGAGATGCTTTTTATAATGGAGCCCACAAGAAGAATTGAACTTCCGACCTCGTTCTTACCAAGAACGCGCTCTACCACTGAGCTATGTGGGCATATGACTATGATACTAAAAACAAATAGATGAAAAAATGGTGCAGGGGACAGGATTCGAACCTGTGAAGCATAAAGCGCCTGTTTTACAGACAGGTGGGTTTAACCACTCCCCAACCCCTGCATAGTTGATTTAAATTAAAATAATGGAGCCCCAGGAGGGATTCGAACCCCCGACCTGCCGATTACAAGTCGGCTGCTCTGGCCAACTGAGCTACTGAGGCATATATATATTCTATGATTAAAAACTTAATAACAGGGAAAAAAATCAGCTAAAAAACTTATATTTCTTATTAATCTCTAAATCCAATTGTTTTGTAATGATAAAGGGAGGCACACCTGTTCTTTTAGAAATTTCTAAAATATCATCATATTCAACCTTAAAAGAATATGGTTTGCTATTTAGATATTTGAACTTGATTTTAATTTTTCCAAAAGAAGAATCAAGCTCTTCAGTGCTTCTTTCTGTTTCTTCTCTTTCAATCTGAATTACTCTAAAACCAAGAGATGAAGTATTTTCAAAAATAAAACTTGAAAATTTATCTCTATCAATATTTTCACATAGGATATGAAATGTCATACCTGGTCTATTTTTTTTGCCATAATAGTTTGAAATCCAGCAATCTAAAGCTCCCAAAGAGTGAGCTTGATCAATAAGACTCCCAGCAATTTCGGGGCTCATATCATCAATATTTGTTTCTAATAATGTTTTCATTGAAACTATATTTTCTTTTGGGTTATGTGAGCCTAAAGTAACAGTCAAAACATTAGGAAATTTTTCAAAATTCTTTGTCCCTAAGCCGACTCCAAAATTGGATGGTTTTATATTAATAGATCGATCAAAATTGGCTATACTAGCAAGTATCGAAAGGCCGGTTGGAGTCACTGTTTCTATATTTGAAGCTCCTTCAATGTAACGGATTGGAATTTTATATTTTTCAACAATTTTTTTTGTAGCAGGAGCCAAAGTTTCGTGAGTACCATGACTCGTAGTTATAAATCCACTTGTTACAGGAATTGAGGAACAAATAATATCTGTAATTCCTAGTAGATCTATTCCAATAAAAAATCCACATATATCGATAATAGTGTCGGAAGTTCCTAGTTCATGCAGGTGTGGATTTTTTTCATCATGAGCTGATTCTTCTGCTTCTTTAAGAAGATCAAAACACTCAATTGTTCTATCTATGACTGATTTACTAAGTTTTGAGTTATTTATAGATTTATAAAATGCTTTCCAATTCCATTTTATAGAGTCAAGAATTACAACTTCAGTATGAGTTCCATTTATATTATGTTTTTTTGCATCTTTTAGGTCAAAATTAAAGTCTATATCATCAATTTTTTTTAGTTCATGATTCAACTTATGTTGATCCAATCCAGAATCAAAAAGACTTGATAAGAGCATATCACCGCTAAGTCCGCCAATTAAATTAAAGTAAGCTGTAGTCATAATAAAAATTATTTTATTTCAAGTATTTTATCAGAATAAAATAAATTTATGATTATCTCTTGGATTAAGATTTTTTAGCTAGAGATTTCCTTACTTTTTTAGATTTTTCTATGGTAAGATCATCAGACTTTTTATCATGATCTAGAACAATAGAATCACCTGGTGTAAATTTACCGCTTAGCAAATCATCAGACAGTTTATCTTCAACTTTCTCTTGGATAGTCCTTCGAAGAGGCCTTGCACCCATTTTAGGGTCAAATCCATTATCAGCTAAGTACTCTTTTGCTTTTTCTGTCCATGATAAAGATAAATCATGATCTTTCAGCCTATCGCTAACTTCCTTGAGGAGAAGATCAACAATTTCATGAATATGATTTTTTTCGAGAGGGTGAAAAACTATTTTATCATCTAGTCTATTTAGGAACTCAGGTCTAAATCCATTTTTAGGATCTTCAACTTCACTAAGCACTCTCTCTTCTAAAGATTTATAATCTAGTGAGTTGTTTGAAGCATCTTGTGTAAAGCCTAATTTACCTTCTGAATAAATTCTTTGTGATCCTAGGTTAGATGTCATTACTATTATTGTATTCTTGAAATCAACTATTCTTCCTTTTCCATCAGTCAGTCTACCATCTTCAAAAACCTGTAGTAAAATGTTATAAATTTCTTCATGAGCTTTTTCTATTTCATCAAGCAAAATAACACAATAAGATTTTCTTCTGACTGCTTCAGTCAACTGACCACCGTCATCATATCCAACATATCCTGGAGGAGAACCTATTAATCTTGAAACTGTGTGCCTTTCTCTATATTCAGACATATCAAATCTTATCATTGAATCTTCAGTACCAAATAAAAATTCTGCAAGACGCTTAACAAGATGGGTTTTTCCTACACCAGTAGGACCTAAAAACAAGAATGCGCCAATAGGTCTCTTAGGATCTTTCAATCCTGTTCTTGCTCTTCTAACTGCCTTGGAAATTGCATTTATTGCTTCATTTTGGCCTATTACATCTAGACTAAGTGCTTCTTCTATCTTTTTCAGTCTTTCCTTATCTTCATTATCCAACTTCTTTAATGGAATACCTGTCCACATAGACACTACTTCAGAAATATCATCTTCCGTCACTTGAATTGCTTTTTTAGGCTTAGAAGCTTCATATTCTTTATCAAGCGTTTCAAATTCAGCCGCAGCTTCTAATTCATCATCTCTATATTTAGCTGCTTTTTCATATTGTTGAGAAGATATAGCATCTTCTTTCCATCGTCTTATTTTTTCTAATTCTTTTTTCTTGTCTCTAAGAGGCTTCGGATAAAAAGAATTTCTTATTCTAACCCGTGAACCTGCTTCATCTATAATATCGATTGCTTTGTCAGGGAGATTTCTGTCTGTTATATATCTATCTGATAGATTAACTGCACTGTTGATTGCATCATCAGTTATAGTAACTTGATGATAATTTTCGTACTGCTCTTTAATACCGTTTAATATATCAACAGTTAGTTCTCCATCAGGTTCTTCAATTGTTACAGGCTGGAATCTTCTTTCTAAAGCTTTATCTTTTTCTACATACTTTCTATAGTCATCTTGAGTTGTAGCTCCAATTACTTGTATATCACCTCTAGCTAAAGCAGGCTTAAGTATATTTGCAGCATCAACTGCTCCTTCAGCAGCTCCTGCGCCTACCAGAGTGTGTACCTCATCTATAAATACAATACAGTTTTTAGACCTAGTAAGCTCTTTAACGATCTTCTTAAGTCTTTCTTCAAATTCACCTCTGTACTTTGTTCCTGCAACTAAACTACCTATGTCCATAGAGACTAATCTTTTACCTTCAAGGGTTTCTGGGACATCGCCTTCTATCATTAGAAGAGCAAGCCTTTCAATCACTGCAGTTTTTCCAACACCTGGTTCACCGATTAAGACTGGATTATTTTTTCTTCTTCTACTAAGAATTTGTACCACTCTTTCAAGTTCTGCTGCTCTACCTACCACAGGATCAAGTTCACCTTTTTCAGCTTTACTGGTAAGATCTGTTGCTATCTCATCAAGAGTTGGAGTTGAAGTTTTAGATTTGCCTGAAACTGGACCTTGCGACTGCCCTCCAGAAGAAGCTGTCTTAGACAAAACATTTTGAGTTTCATCTCTAATTACATCTAGGGATAATTCAAGACTTTCTAAAACATTTGCGCCAATCCCATCGCCTTCTCTCATAAGACCTATGAGCAAATGTTCTGTTCCGATATAGTGATGACTTTGTTTTCTTGCTTCATCAACAGCAAGCTCAATAACTTTTTTGGCTCTAGGAGTAAGACCTATCTCTCCAGTTGTTGGTTTATCACCCTTACCAATTATAAATTCAACGGCAGATCTAATTTTTTGTGTATCTGCCTTTAGATTAACCAATACTTTAGCAGCAACACCTTCTGATTCCCTAATAAGTCCAAGAAGTATGTGTTCTGTACCGATATAGTTATGGTTGAACTGAGTAGCTTCTTCCTGTGCTAGAGCCAAGACTCGCCTTGCTCTTTCAGAAAATTTTTCAAACCTACTAGCCATCAATGACTCCTTGAATAAAATTAATTACTTAGTTTTAAATCTTTCTTAATACTATCTTCAATCTATATTAACTTTTTATCAATAGTTTTTTATAGAAATTTATAAAAAAGTAGAGAAAAAATTGGTACGAAAATCGTAAATCGTATTGGAAGAAAAAATTATACTTCTTTTTCTTCTTCAGTCACTTCTTCGTTGGTTGAATCTTCATCATTAGAAACAGAAGTTGTTTCAGAATTTTCTTCGATATTGGTTTCAGAGTCTTCAGAAACAGCAGCTACTTGAACCTCATCATTTTCTTCTGGTTTAGCAGAAGATATAAGACTCAATCCAAGCCTTTTTCTTTCTGTATCAACATTGACAATAGTAAGATCAAGCGATTGACCTACATTTATTACTGATTCTATATCTTCAACAGACCCAAGTTCTTGGTTAGAAATCTCAGAAACATGGACTAATCCCTCAACTCCTTGCTCTGTTCTTACGAAAGCTCCAAAGGTAGTTATTTTAGTAACTTTAGCAACTATTTTTCTACCCACTACTAATTCATCTTTAATTATTTCCCAAGGTTCCGGAGTAAGCCTCTTTAAACTTAATGCTATTTTTAAGTTTTCTTTGTCGATTTTAACTACATATACATCCATCTCAGTTCCAACTGTTACAATATCTGCAGGTGAAGAAACAGGGTCCCATGATAATTCGGAAATATGAATCAATCCATCAGCTCCACCTATATCAACAAATGCACCAAATGTAGATACTCCAACTATTCTTCCTTTCAAGATGTTCCCAACTTGAAGAGTTTCAATTAACTCTTGTTTCTTTTGAGCTCTTTCTTGTTGAAGAACTGCTTTTTCAGAAAAAATAGCTCTATTTCTTCTACGGTTAAGTTCAAAAATTTTGAATGTAATTTTCATGCCAATAAAACCATCTTTGGCATTTTCTTTCTTGGGTACAAATAATTCTCTAGCAGGACCAACAAGTTGAGATAATGGTATAAAACCTTGAACATCTTCAGCTTGAACGACAGCTCCACCTCTATTTGAACCTATAATTACTCCATCGACTGCTTTATCCTCTTCTTTAGCTTTTTCAAGAACTCTCCAACCTCTTTCACCTCTAGCTTTGTCAACAGATAAAATTGTTGCTCCATCATCATCTTCTGGATTAATAACTAGTGCAACAACTTCAGACCCTTCTTCTAATGTGTCATAATCAACTTTGGTAAAAGATCTCATTTCTCTTGTAGGAACAATTCCTTCGGATTTATGTCCTATATTAAGAAGGAGACCTTCATCATTGATCTCCATAATTTTTCCGTCTATGATTTCACCTCGTCTTAGAGGTTTTTTTGGGGGATTAGAACTTAGAAGTTCCTCCATTAGATCGGGCGCTTGCCCATTTTCTTCAGTTTTATTGGTCAAAATTTAAACCTAATTTTGTATATTAAAATATTATTATTTATATAAATCTGGCAGTGACTTATTTTCCCAAAACGTTGCCATCCAAGTATCGTCAGCGCTGCATCGTTTCACTTCCGTGTTCGGAATGGGTACGGGTGGGACCAATGCGCTAAAACCACCAGAATTTAATCTTATCAAAAAAAATCCGTATTATCTAATCTGTACATTGAAATAATTTTAAACTTGGTCGCGGGGGCAGGATTCGAACCTACGACCTTCGGGTTATGAGCCCGACGAGCTGCCACTGCTCCACCCCGCAATAATTTTTGTTCTATCGAGACCATGAATTAACGATATGAAATTTATCAAATCCTCGATCTATTAGTACTACTTAGCTGAATATATTACTATACTTACACATGTAGCCTATCAACCCGGTAGTCTTCCGGGGATCTTACTCTCATAAAGAGATGGGATATCTTATCTCAGGAGGGGCTTCGTACTTAGATGCTTTCAGCGCTTATCCCTAACAAACTTAGCTACTCGGCTATGCAACTGGCGTTACAACCGATACACCATTGGTTTGCCCATTCCGGTCCTCTCGTACTAGGAACAGATTCCTTCAAATATCCTTCGCGCACAGCGGATAGAGACCGAGCTGTCTCACGACGCTCTGAACCCAGCTCGCGTGCCGCTTTAACGGGCGAACAGCCCGACCC
>CEUM01137711.1_pt1 | contig 10401 bp, 10 predicted proteins | sample 356421 | NCBI WGS metagenome assembly CEUM01 (sample SAMEA2622716, study PRJEB7988) | marine metagenome | biome: marine biome (ENVO:00000447); feature: surface water layer (ENVO:00002042); material: "saline water (ENVO:00002010), including plankton (ENVO:xxxxxxxx)" | depth 5 m | reverse complement strand
TTTTTTTTATAAATCCAAAATTGGACAGCAAATGTAATAATTCTTTTCTTTTTAGCAAAACATAAAAATCAGTTATGGTGAATTGATAAAAAATAATGATATTTTTAATACATTTACGATTGTAAGCCTTTTGAAAAAATGAATTTATATCAAGTTTCTGCCAGAAAGTATAGACCTAATGATTTTGAAGATGTAGTGGGACAAAACCATGTTACAGAATCATTACAAAACTCTATTAATTTAAGCACTATTTCTCACGCCTACATATTTTGTGGACCTAGAGGAGTAGGAAAAACATCATGTGCTAGAATTTTTGCTAAAAAACTAAATAAAACAATTAATTCCTCAACTAATGACTACTCATATAACATATTTGAACTTGATGCAGCATCTAATAACAGTGTTGATGATATTAGAGATTTAGTTAATCAAGTAAAAATCCCTCCGCAAACTGGAAATTACAAAATATACATTATTGATGAAGCTCATATGTTATCAAAATCTGCTTTTAATGCCTTCTTAAAAACTTTAGAAGAGCCTCCTAAGCACTGTGTTTTCATATTAGCAACTACTGAAAAGGAAAAGATAATACCTACAATTTTATCAAGATGCCAAATATTTGATTTTAAACGAATTACAGAACAAGATATAAGCAACTATTTATCCAATTTATCAACAAAAGAAAATATTAACGCTGAAAAAGAGTGTTTTGATTTAATTGCAAAAAAAGCTGACGGCGCTTTAAGAGATGCCTTATCAATTTTTGATAAAGTAAATAGTTTTTGTGGAACGAAATGGACTATAGAAAAAGTTTCCGAAACTTTACATAGCCTAGATGAGAGCAAAATTGAAATCTTCATAAACCTAATTAAAAACAATAAAATTGGACAAATATTAGTAGAGTTTGATACAGTACTGAAAAATGGTTTTGAAGGTGATAACCTAATTTCTGGGTTAATTGATTATTTTAGAAATATTATGATAAGCAAGGATCCTGTCTCTTTAAAAATATTACAATGTTCTAAAAAAACAGAAGAAACGATTGTAAGTCTTGCAGAATTTTATACAACAAATCAATTAATTCAAATTTTAGATATATTATCCACATGTCAAAAAGATTATACAAAAACAAATGATAAAAGATTCCTTGTTGAATTATGTCTTATGCAAATATCTTCAATTGAAAACATAAATTCAATTAAAAAAAAAATCCAAATTTCTAAACCTGACAAAGAAATATTAAATAATCCATCAATTGAAAATGGAGAATCAGTAAATGAAAAAGAAATAAAAAAGAAAGAGCAAGAAGATTCTAACAACTTAGATTTTGAGAATTTAGATAATAATATTTTAGAAAAAAAAGTTCCACAAGAAAATAAAAACAATTTCAATACTGATTTGAAAAAATCGCTGTTAGGAACATCCACGATTGATGAAATTTTAAATAAGGAAATTTCTGAAGAAAAAAAAATTAAAAATGAAATTCAAGATAAGAAGTCTAGAAACGTATTTAATGAAGAAGAAATGTTAAATAAAATTGATCTATTTTGTGAAATTCTAAAAAACGAAAAAAAAATAAATTTACATTCTACTATTAAAGCTAATAAACCAGAATTATCTAACGATTTCTCAATTTTTTTTAAACTAAATAGTAAGTCTCAAAAAAAAGAAATTTTAGAAAATAAAGTAGCTTTGTTAAGTTTTTTAAAAAAAGAATTAAATAATGATCTAATAGATATTAAAATTGAATTAAATGAAAAAGAAGCAAAAGAATTGTTATATACTGAACAAGAAAAATTAAATTACATGATAAATAAAAAACCGGAACTTAAAAAAATAATAAAATCATTAGATCTAGATTTTTTAAATTAATTAAATATGGAGAATAAAAAAATAAAGGTATTAAACCCAATAGTTGAGCTTGATGGTGATGAAATGACAAGAATCATATGGAATTTTATAAAAGAAAAATTAATATTTCCATACTTAGATTTAAAAATAGAATATTATGATTTAGGAATTATTCATAGAGACAAAACAAATGACCAAGTAACAATAGATGCAGCTAATGCAATTAAAAAACATAGAGTTGGTATTAAATGTGCTACAATAACACCTGATGAACAAAGAGTTACAGAATTTAATCTTAAAAAAATGTGGCGATCCCCAAACGGTACAATTAGAAATATAGTTGGAGGAACAGTTTTTAGAGAGCCTATTATATGTAAAAATGTTCCAAGATTGGTTCCAAATTGGACTAAACCAATTTGTATAGGAAGACATGCCTTTGGCGATCAATACAAAGCAACTGATGTTGTTATAGAAGGAAAAGGTAGTTTAACAATGACTTTTAAAAGTGAAAATGGCGAAGAAAAAAGTTGGAATATATATGATTATAACGGAACAGGTGGAGTTGCTTTGAGTATGTATAACACAAATGAATCTATATACGGATTTGCAAGATCATGCTTTAATAAAGCATTAGAAAAAAAGTGGCCACTTTACCTGTCAACTAAAAACACTATTTTAAAAGCATATGATGGTAAATTTAAAGACATATTTCAAGAAGTATATGAAAAAGAATTTAAAGAAAAATTTGATAATCTTAATATAACCTATGAACATAGGCTAATTGATGATATGGTAGCAGCTGCATTAAAGTGGAACGGTGCTTTTGTGTGGGCATGTAAAAATTATGACGGAGATGTTCAATCTGATACTGTAGCTCAAGGATTTGGGTCATTAGGTTTAATGACATCAACATTGTTAACTCCTGAAGGTGATATTATGGAAGCTGAAGCAGCTCATGGAACAGTCACTAGACATTTTAGACAACATCAAAAAGGAAAACAAACATCAACAAATCCAATTGCATCCATATTTGCGTGGACAAGAGGTCTTGCCTTTAGAGGGAAAATTGATAAAAACGATGCATTAATTAAGTTTTGTGAAACATTAGAAAATGTGTGTATTGAAACTGTAGAAAGCGGAATAATGACCAAAGACTTAGCTTTATGTATTCACGGGAAAAATTTAAATGAAACTCATTATGTAAATACACAATATTTTTTAGAAGAAATTCAAAAAAACCTAAAACAAAAATATGAATAACAGAACGTTATTTAATTTAATTTTATTTAGCTCTATTTTAGTGAGTTTTGTATACGGCCAAAATAATCAAAGAGGATACATTGTGTCTATAGGTGAAAAAGCTCCACTATTCGAAACTATAACCAATACAGGTGAAGTCTTTAATTTAGAAAAACAAAAAGGTAAAATTGTTATGCTACAATTTACAGCAAGTTGGTGTTCGGTGTGCATAAAAGAGATGCCCTACATTGAAAATGAAATTTGGGATATACACAAAGACAATGATGACTTTGTATTAGTTGGTATAGATAGAGGTGAGTCAATAGAAATGGTTAATAAATTAATTGATAAAACTAAAGTAACGTACCCGATATGCTTAGATGAAAAATCAGAAATATTTGAATTATATGCTGAAAAAAAAGCTGGAGTGACTAGAAATGTAATTATAGATAGAGATGGGGAAATTATTTTTCTTACAAGATTATTCGATCATGATGAATTTAATGAAATGAAAGATATTATTTTGAAATCACTAACTAAAAACTAATTTAATACTTAAATTAGTATAAAAAGTACATTAAAATGATAAATAAACTATTTAGAATTTCTCTCATTTTTATTTTTTTAATAAACATATTTTCTTGTGATAAAGATGAAGATAATACCAACAACACCCCAAATAATCCACAAGAAATTTTAGGTTGCACAAATCAAGATGCCCTTAATTACAACTCTGAGGCTACTGTAGATGACGGCTCTTGCATTATATTAGGCTGCACAGATGAATCAGCTACAAATTACAACCCTGAAGCTACTGATGATGACAACTCATGTGAATATTCAATTGCATATATTTTAAATGGAACATGGAATATTGCTTTACTAGATTATGAAACAGAAATCGATCTTTCAGCTTTTTCAGAACTAGCAGGGGGTTTACCATTAGGAAATGAAGAAATTTCTGGCCAAGCCCAAGACGCTGGAATATGGATTCTAAACTCAGAAAATTATACTTATACTAGCGAATTAGATTTTGCAACAGAAGAATTTACATTAGCAACTTTTATACCTATCCCAAGTATACCTTTTAACTATTCAAATAGTGGAACATGGGAGCTGACAAACAATGAAAATGATTTAATTCTTACTGATGAAAGTACAGGACAAATATCGGAATATGAAATTATATCTATTGCAGAAAACTCTGCCTTTGTTGTTGGAACAGTTCAAGCTTCACAAGATATAATGGGATTTAATTTTGATTTGGAACTAGATGTTCAAATGCAATTAATTAAACAACAAGACTAAAATTTACTTTGTAAATAAAGGGAAATATTTTCTGAAATTTTATCAAAAGTTAATTTAGAATTTAATTTACTTTCAATTTTATCATATTCATCAATTGTAGTTTTAATATTACTTTTATTTAAAGCTTTTTCTAAAGATAAAATAAGATTGTCTAAATTAAATTGATTTTGAATCAACTCATCAACCACATATTTATTTTGTAATAAATTAACCAAACTAATAAAGTTAATTTTAACTAATTTTTTGGCAATAATATATGATAGCAAACTAGTTTTATAACATACTACTTGGGGAACTTTATTTAAAGCTAGTTCAAGTGTAACTGTCCCTGAAGTAACTAAAGCAGCAGAAGCTGATTTCATTAATTCATAATTTTTATTATATATGATTTGAACATCCTCACTTGTAATGTATTTTTTGTAAAAACTTAAATCTATATTTTTTGCACCACAAATAATAAATTTATAATCACTAAAATAATTTACTACTTTCAACATTGTAGGTAACATAGATTTTATTTCCTGTTTTCTGCTTCCTGGGCATAATAAAATTATTTTTTTTCTATTTAAATAATTGATAGGATTTTTATTTATTATTTCAACAAGAGGATGGCCAAAATATTCGACATTTATATTTTTATCTGAAAAATATTTTTTTTCAAAAGGCAAAATAACATATAGTTTATCTATATACTTTTCCAATAATTTAACTCTAGATTCTTTCCACGCCCAAGTCTGCGGAGCAACAAACCAAAAAACTGGAATATTTAATTTTTTTGCATACTTAGCAACTTTTAAATTAAAACCTGGATAATCAATTAAAATTATACAACTTGGCTTTCTTATTCTTAGCTCTCTCTTAATTAATCTTAGATTACATAAAACTGTAAATATATTTTTAAAAACTTCATAAAACCCCATGAAAGACAATTTGTCTAAATCTCTAACCATATGAACATTCTTAGATTCCATATGCGAACCTCCCCAACAAAAAAAAGTAGAATCCTTATCAATTTTCCTTATAGAATCAATTAAATAAGAACCATATAGATCACCTGAGTTTTCACCTGAAACAATATAATATTTCATTATAAAAAGAATAAATAAATATAAATAAAGGCGTGTATAAAAGTGGATAATAAAATACCTCTTCCAGTTTTATCCATATTCATATTTATCATATATAAACGAAAAATTAAAAAATTAAATAATACCGAAAGGACATAAATGGTATCTTCTTTTACTTCAGCTTTAAAATAAGATAAAAACAAATAATTAAAAAAGTAAATAAATATCACAGGTACAATTGCCCCTAAAACTAAGCCAAATAAAAAATTATCAATTTTATACATCAATATTTAAACTTCTTAAATTTTTTAAGTAATCGTAATCCGTCATATCTACTTTAACAGGAACAATAGAGATATAATTATTTTTTATTGCATAAACATCACTTTCACTATTTGTGTCAGTACTAACGAAATCACCGCATAACCAAAAATAATTATTTTCTTTTTTATCATATTTTTCTTTCCAAAAACCTTCTCCTTGATTACAATACTTTACACCTTTTAAATTTTTAAATGAGCAATCAGGAAGATTAACATTTAATGTTACACCTTTTTTAATACCAATGTTTAATATTTGTTTTACAAATTTTTTAATAAAATCTGAATAAACAGAAAAATCAATATCATGTGAATAATTTTCATGAGAAATTGCAATTGAAGGCACACCTTTAATAGCACTTTCAATAGCAGCATGTACAGTACCTGAATATAAAGTGCTAATTGAAAAATTAGAACCATGATTGATTCCAGAAATACATAAATCAGGTTTTGTTTTACAAAGATTATTAAGAGCTATTTTAACACAATCTGATGGTGTCCCAGAACAACTATACTCGATGTAATCCTGAGATTTATTAATTTCTTTAATTTCAATTTTTTTATCAACACTAATAGCATGAGACATGCCCGATTGCTCTTTACTTGGAGCCACAACAATAATATTTGCAAAATCTTTTAATGTTTCTGACATAAACTTTAATCCAGGAGCAGATAAACCATCATCATTTACTAATAATATATATGGACGATTTCTCATTTTAATCAGTAAAATTTATTTTTAAAATGATTTCATGAACATTATCAGTAATATTAATAGCTTCTTGAATAGGAACAGAATAAGAATAACCTAAAGTTAAGATTTCGGAAACTTTTAGATATAAAATTGGAGAAATACTCTCATTAAAGGAATAGTTGACTCCTCCACCTAAAGGGAATTCAGAAAAATATGATATATTATATTCCCACTTTAATTTTGCGGCATTTGTTGCAGAAACTAAAATTGCTGTTTTAACAATATGATCTGGAAAAAATTTAAAAGATTTTCCAGCTGAAAGAAAATATGTTCTCTCTTCTTGACCTTGATAATAACTATTATTTACTAAATAAGGGATAGAAAAGCCAAAAAAATAGTTGTCAAAATAATTATAATATAGACCAAAACCCATATTAGGTACATATTCATTTAAAATATCAGTAGAAAAAACTGGGTCACCTGGATCATTGATGTTTAAACTAGACAAATTTCCTCCATATTGCGAAAAACCTAATCTAATACCAAGTGAAAGAGTTGAGTTATTACCAAAAGAGACAGTGTAGGAAGAAGAAGCAAAAAAAGCATTTGTATTAGTAGGTCCTACTATATCATTCAAAAAACTAACTCCAAAACTAATCCCTTTTTTATAAGGTGTAAAAGCACCAAAAAATCTTGTTTGAGGAGCACCATCAATATCTTTCCATTTGGAGTTACTTGATAAAATTAAATTAGTTGTTTCACTTGCGCCAATATAAGATGGATTAATAAAAAATTGATTAAAATTCAAATGTGTAGTTGAGGGATACTGTTGTGAAAAAATAAATTTAAATCCACAAAAAAATAAAATAATTAAATAATTTTTTATCATAACATCATCTATTTATATACACATAACCTTTATACTCCCTATCACCAATTGAGGGGACAGCATTAATTGTTCGGAAAATGTAATAATAAGTCCCTGATGAAAGTTTATCAGTGAACATAGAGTTTGAAGAATTATTATAACCAGACCAATCATTATTATAATTATTTTCTTTAAAAACAATTTGACCCCATCTATTAAAAACTATAAGTTCATTTTGGGGTGATAAATTTTCTAATCCAACTATTTCAAAATAATCATTAAAACCATCCCCATTAGGAGAAAATCCGTCTGGAATAAAAATAATACATGAGTCTTCATCAAAATAATCAAAAATACCATCATTATCACAATCAGTATTCGGTAACAAAGGGTCAAAACCACTATTAATCTCATCAAAATCATTTAAGCCATCTCCATCTGTATCAATATTATTTGGATTAGTTGAGTAAATATATTCTTCTATATTTGACAACCCATCTTGATCCAAATCACTTAAAGAATCTTGAGGGTCATATGGGTTTAAACCATTTTCATTTTCCCAGTTGTTATCAATTCCATCACCATCAATATCATCATCAATTTCATCACAAATTCCATCTAAATCTAAATCAGAAAGACAATCCCCATTACAATCTAAATAAGTTTCACTCGGATATATACATGAATCATCTTCATCAGTTGCAAGAATATTATAATTACATGCTTCAGCATCTGTACAACCTAAAACCTCATCATCATCACAAACTCCATCATTATCTAAATCATTATCAACTACAGTACCTGTTCCGTCTGTCTCTCCTGAACAAGTATCACATATATCGTTGGCATATATACAAGAGTTATCATCTGAATTTGCGTTTGAGTTATAATTACAGGCTAAAGGGTCTATACATCCTAAAATGGTGTCTTGATACAAGTAGAAAATATAATTATCTGATATATATTCTATCCAGAAAAGATTAGCTGAAAAAAATATTTGATCATCAATATATTTGGATAGTAAAATAGAAACTTCAGAATAACTATTATCGAAAATTGATCCATTAGAAGAAAGTAAATTAGAAGCATTAATTACTTCATTAAAGGAATTATTTTGAATTAATATACTATCAGTATATTCTGCATTAATCCCTATAGAAGTTGGTAAACCCATGTATTGAACGCTTGAAATATTTGAAATATTATTATTTAAAATTGAAACATTAGCTGAATAACTCCCAAGTGATATTGCTGAACCAGAAACATTAAAAATAGAGTTATTATAAATAATGATGTTTGTTGGAGGGTTTATAGTTTCACCATTTCCGTAAGATAGAATACCATAACTTAAAGGTGAGTCATTAGAAAGATTAGGTAATGACATTCCTGAAATAACATTATTATTAATTTCAATATTTTGACATCCTGGGGTGATAATTATCCCTGCATTTGTTGAATCATTACCAATAATGTTAAATCCATCAATAACAACACTGCTTGAATTTATTTTAAATCCAAATTGCAGTCCAGACGCATCAACGATTACTTCATCAGAACTTGAGATTATATTTAATTCTTTATTAACTTCAATAAACCCAGTGTAATTGTTAATTTGACTTGATACAATAATTGTATCACCGTTTTCAGAAAAATTAATTGCTTCTTGAATACTTGAAAACTGCTCAGGAACATATATTTGAGCAGAACAAAAAAAAGAAACAAAAAAGAGAAATATAATTTTTTTCATATTTAATTTAAAATTAAGCTTTAAATCTTGGTTCCAAAAATTTCATCCCAAAAAGTAAATGTAGTAGCATAATTTCCATTTAAAGATTCGTGATGCTTATCGTGATGTTCAGATTCGCCCCAAAAAGGAATCCATTTAGAAAATTTTGATTTAAAACCTGAATGTACATCAAGCTCATGAATATTTCTTATAATTTGATATAACCAAAAAGAAAAAACACTAACTGGGCCGAATAAACTAATTGTCAATATACCTATAAAGGGTCCTAGATAGCCTGACATCCATTCTAAAGGGTGCACATAAATATATTCAAGTGCAACTGGTGAAATTGATCTGTGATGTATGTGATGAATTTTTTTTAAAATGAATTTATTTTTATGCATCATTGCATGAAGAAAATAAAAATATAAGTCATCAACTACCAATATCAAAAATAATTGTGAAAAAATAACAGAAAGGTTAGGTACTTTATTTAAAGTTTCTTTTTCTGCAAAAATACCGTAATCATAAAAAAAATGTAAGCCAATATAAGAGATTAAAACTAATAATGAAATGTTAAAAAAAATTAATGGCAATCTCTTATAAAATGTAATTGGCTTTATTCTTCTTTTTTGAATTTTGAATCTATTAAGAGAAGTGATATGTATTGATGCGATGGAAAAAATTAATCCTAATATATTACAAAATACTATAATTAAGATAGTATATTGTATAAGTTCATTTTTTTCCATCTTTGTGAAGATATAAAACAAAATTATGAAAAAAACATTCTTATATGACAAAACACCCATTTATTGCATAATTCCTACTGAGGCTTATGTTTTAGATGAGCATATTAAAGGATATTTAGATCATGGTATAATTGTAAAAGAAAATGACACTGTAATTGATGTAGGGGCAAATATTGGTGTTTTAGGTATAAGATTGTCAAAAACATTTAAATCGATACAAATCCATTCTTTTGAACCAATTCCAGAAATATTTAAAGTGCTAGAAAAAAATAGCGAACTAAGTAAAAACAAAAAATTTAAGGTATATCAAAAGGGTATTGGACATAAGGCCGAAAAACAAAAATTCACATATTTTCCAAATAGCCCAGCTTTATCAACTGCAAAACCAGAAATGTGGGAAGAAAATCCAAAAGCATTCGTAAATGCAGTAAAAGGAAGTATCAAAAATGCTCCTAAAAAATTTTGGTGGGCAAAACTAATTCCCTCTTTTTTCATTCCTATTATTGCAAAAAGATTACTTAAGAATAGCCGTAAAATAAACTGTGAGATATCCACAATTTCTCAAATTATAAAAGA
>CEUM01085241.1_pt1 | contig 10438 bp, 21 predicted proteins | sample 356421 | NCBI WGS metagenome assembly CEUM01 (sample SAMEA2622716, study PRJEB7988) | marine metagenome | biome: marine biome (ENVO:00000447); feature: surface water layer (ENVO:00002042); material: "saline water (ENVO:00002010), including plankton (ENVO:xxxxxxxx)" | depth 5 m | reverse complement strand
AGCTGATTAAGAGACATAATTGGTGTTGTTCCTTTCTTCATCTTCATGTAATCTTCTTTTGTTATTTCTTCCATTGGTGCTTGATCAAACCCATGTTCGTTGTGCAGTAAGAAGCTGACACTCTTTACGTTAACGTAGTTTACATCAAGCCAAGCTTTAATATCATCAAGCTCTTCCTTTCTGTAGTAGATAGTTACAGATACTGAATTGTCAGACCATTCACTTTGAAGTCTTTTAATTACTTCTAACTGATCTATAGCACTCATGTCATTTGCAAACGTTGTGTTGCTTGGAAATGAACAAGGGAAGCTTACAACAACTGTTGAGTGATCTTCTGTTCCGTCAAAGTTTCTTACATACTCTACGTGATACCCGTTGTTCCTGCATACTCCGACCAGCTCGCTATCTGCAGCCATTCTGATTCTTCGTATGTAGTGCTCTGAGTACCCTGGATGTGCTCCTGGTGTAACGCCAGCAAGTAAACTAAGCGTTCCAGATGGCTTAACTGTAGTAAGCTTAATAGATGTAGGGAATCCACATATTTTTGAATATTCTTTGTCATATGATCTTAAATAAGTGTAACATTCAGGCAACCATGATTTCTGCTCTTCAGTAGCTTGAAGATAACCAGTAACTCCTATACCCATTCTCATGTTCTTGTGAACAATATCTTCAGTCTCCTTTACTTCACATTTGATAGCCAAGCTATGCTTGTTGATTCTGTAAAGCAAAGAGGCTACTTCTTTTAGCTCCTTTAAAGATTTAATATTAGGCAGATATATTTCAGCTAGACAGCACGTTTCAAAAGGTTCTAAGCTTTGTTCAGCACAAGGATTGTAACCCATTACATTGTAGTCAGGGTACATTTCTTCTCCTGTCCTACCCATACGTCTAGATGCAGGTAGATTAATTAAACCATATGGCTCTCCGTTTCCTTTATAACCCTCCCAAAACTCTTCTGGAAGCTTAGATATATCGTCACATGCAACAGAATTATTTGACATCGCTCTCCAGTTTGGTATACCTCCTAGATCCCAACGCTTAGCTCGCAAGTAGTCCATGTCATCATGATCTCCTATTGCTATTTGAGCTGACCTTCTTACGTTACCTGCGACAACAATCTTACCTATGATGTTCATGACATCTAAGCAGTCAATAGGGCGCAAGCGCTGCCCTGATCTTTCATTTAAGATCCTATTGATTTCTTGCATACCCCATATTAAGTCTTTAGGTCCTGATGCTGTCCCTCCAAACCCTTTGATAGGAGATCCTGCTGGCCTTACTAAAGATGTGTCGTATGTGAATCCTTTTCCTGTTTCAAAGCTAGCCTCCAGCACACGCTTCAAAAGATCAGTCCATCCTTCACGAGAATCAGGAACAATAAAGTCAGCTCCATTGTCCTCAACGTGTTGAACTTTTACTTTTCTTTTTACTTTAGGAAGCTGATAGACATGCTCTCTTTGAATATTATAGCCAACTCCAGACCCAAGCATAAGCATTTCAAACGCCCAAGTAAAAGGTCTAATTGGATGATCAATAACTGTGAAAGCACAATTCTGTAAAGAAGGTAATCCTAACTTGTCTACAGTTTTTGTTCCCAGCTGCCACAGGAATCTACCAGCAACAGTTCCCTTCAAATTCATCATCATATTCTTTATGTCTTTTTGATCATGTTTATTGAAGTCACATTTAAGCTGTTTATTGCACGCTTCGATTACACGATCAACAGTTTCTTCCCACTCTTCTGTTCTGTTTTTTAGGGGACGAGAATAGGTACGCTTATATGTGGCGTACCCTACCTCTCCCCAGGGAATTTTCTCTGGGTTATATGTCATTTTAAAAAGTTTTTTAAGTAAAAAAGGACGACTAAGATAGTCAATAATCTGTGTCGTATTCCCACACTCTGTAAGAATCTAACTTCTTGATATCCTTTAGTTTAAGGATAGTTATCTGATCTTGTCGATCCTTTCGAGTGTATTTTTTGCGATAAGCATCTTTCTTATTGTGAACGATCTCATCTGCCACGTAGTCTTCGCAAAAGCTAGCAAGCTCTTTTCTATCTACAATAGAGAACCCACCTTCTTCTGGCATATCAAAAGCAATAATGCTTGCACCTCCATACATCCAGCCTTTATTGCCTCTAACATTTTTAAATTCGCACCATATTTCGTCAGGCAAATTGTTTCCTTTTACATCAACACCCCACTTACCATCAACCTCAAGAGCCAACCAGTAGTCTATGTGTTCATGAATGTCTTCTGTATGGGTAGATTTTGTAACTACCAAACCCTTCTTCCTAGCAGCTCTTACAAATCTAACCTCAGCGACTCTTCCTGTAGCCCCTGAGTAGAATCGTCTAGCTTTCGATATCATAGTTCTCTTCGTAGTATTGATACGCAGCCTCTTTAACGAAGTCAAACTCTAAGTTTAACTTTTGTCTAAATGATGCTAGTTTTTTTGTTATCTCTCCTGGGTGTTCTATTGGATCACCTTTATCATCGAAGAGATTTTCGTAGAAGTCTGTAAGAAGTCTATGCGCTCTCGTTGTTGCGATTGCGTAACTTCTTCCAAGTTGCATTTTAGTTAGCTTCTTCATTATGTTTTATTATATTGATGGCTTCTTGAATTTGAGTTTTGTTTCTGCAAATAAATAACTTAGGTAGAGGGCTACCAATGTCAGAGAGATATCTTAAGAACAGCTTCCATCTCATTGGAAAGTCGTGATGAGAGTGTATAAAACCCTTAGTCTCGATTATCCAACTACCATCTTTGGCTACAAAATCAGGAGTGTATTTGATAGGTAATACAACTTTATTTGTCTTGTCGACTAAGCCTTTAGACTTGGGAGTCATCTTCCAATAAACTCCTTCGTATCTAAACTTATCCATCAACACATACTCCTGTTCTTCGTAGGCAAAAGGTAGGCCCGATTCAGCTAAAAGATTAGCGCAAGTCTTCTCCAAACTGCTTTTGTATTTACCCAAAGCCTTTTGCTTAGAAGTCTTCGTCTTAGCCGTTCCTTTCTTTCTTCGCTTCACACGGTGAAGTTACAGCTTAATTTTCTAAAAACCTAGTATTAGCGGATAAATTAAATTGTTTATAGTTATTAAACTCTTTATCAATGGTTTGGAAAAGCTCCTTACCAGTATTAGAAACCCTGAAGGCTGTGTGAGATGTGTTCATAGTGAATGTAATTGGATCATCTATCGGTGTAGGCTGACCTCCAGTCTCAGTTTCTCTAACCTTTCTAACGTGAAGCTCTGTAGTTTTCTTGACGTTATGATCAGGAGCTTGCACCTTTCTGTGAATAGTTAAGAAGCAATCAGCACGATTAACAAACTTACCTCCACCTTCTGTGTCCTCTGCAAAAGGAGCAACAGGTAATCCATCATCACCTTTACGCCTTTGTGCTTCAGTAACAGCATGCATGTTTAACCAGACAGCTACATTGTTGGTTGTTGAGAAAGTTAAGAAGTGCGATGCAGCTTCATAATGATAGTCGTGTGGACTAGCGTTACCACTCAAGTCTAACTTTAAGCTGTTGTATGGGTCTACAAATACAGCATCGTAATCCTCTTGTCTTATAATCTTCTCAAGAAATACTATGATGTCGGAATAAGAATACACTTGGTTGTTACTTATGACTGTGAAGTGATCGTTAACCCACTTGTATGCTTCTTTCCTTTGAGCATAAGATAGATCTCCTATCCTTCTATTTACAGCGAACTGCATAAGTGTCATCTTTAACGATGCTGTCCTATTCTCTGATGAGTAAACTACCCACTTCCATCCGTGCCTTACTGCTGAGTTTACCATCATGTAAAGCGCCATAGTAGTTTTACCTACGTTAGAATGTCCGTTTATGATTACAAATTCACGCTTGTATCTGAAGTATTCATCAAGATTCTTATCTCCTGTCTCTAGTCCAACAGGTATCTTACCATTTGCATAGTCATCTATCCATCTAAAATCTTCATCGTCAGAAGAGATAAAAGACATATCTCCATCATTGATTAGAAGCTCTCTTTTGGCATCCTGTTCGTTGCCAATTACTTCTTTAATAGGATCTTTCTTTCCTACTTCAATGGCTTGTCTGATTGTAGATCTAGCAGCTTCTTCACTCTCTACATCACGTTTACATATCTCTCTAAACAAAACTCTAACAGCCTCCTCTTCTTCTATGCGACCAGCAGCTATGTATCCTCCTGCTAATCTAGCAGCTTTGAGTAACATGTTATGCTTGTCACCATCATCAGCCTGCCTAATCATTCTAGCAGCTAGATTTAGTTTCATGTAATCTGTAAACTCACCTTTCCTAGCTTCTTGTACTTGCTCTGCTCGTTCAGTAGCAAAAGCTCCAAACTTTTTAGAGTCTGGGTTTATTATAATGTCTGCATCGTAAGACTCAAAGCAAGCTCTAGATTCGTTTATACCTGATTCATCAACCTCTAGATCATATTGCTTAGAAAAGTACGTGCATAAGGCTCTAAAGTGATCCCTGTGTCTTTCAGGGTTTGTAATCTTTACCAGCGCCTTAAGACCATCCCCAGATGGAGAAACCCATGTGCTATATACATAAGAGTCTGTCGCAAGAACTTGCTTCGATGACGACACATCAATGTGATCGAAGTCCAAAACAATAAATCCGCTGTGTTCAAACAAAGCTTCATCATTCCTTTCTGTAAACTCACCGCTGAAGCAAACGACAGGTAGTTTCTTTTTAGATTCTTTATCTCCATCTCTAATCTTATCTATTATGTCTTTTGATTTACCGTCTTTAATTCTGTTTAGGGTAGCCATCATGCTCACATGGTGTGGGCTCTGCTTGTCGTAAACGGTCTTGAAGAATGTTACTTTCATTGTATTCGTATTGTAATATTAATTCTAAATAATGAATGGCTTTCAGGATATCCATGACTCCATTCTTTTTTCGATGTCTGCACACATACTTAATTACATTACCTTCTATGTAGGGTATTTTGTTTTTTACACAAAACTCTACTGGCTGTATAGGCATGTCGTAGTGCTCTCCACCTTCTTGTCTATCTGATGGTTTCATAATGCGTTTCTATTTACTTTACCTAATTTTATTTCATTGTACATCTTACGAACTATGACTTGCTTGTTACCCTTAAAGTTTTTAGCATAGACTTCTCTATACACTCTTTCAAGATCAACAGGGTTACTCATTATTTGAGAAGGAGTTCTTGATCTAGTAACAATATTTATTGTCTTCTTATGTTTCTGTTTACCTTTTTTGTACTCAACATCTATTGTGTAGTGGTAGACATGTGGGAGATCGTCATATTCCATTTTCTTTTTATTCTCTTTGAAATCCATTTCATATCGACTAATGAACCCATACTGCTCAAGCAGTCTTCTCTCGAAAGTAAAACTGCGTTGTCTCCAGATTTATTAGGGATGTACATGATAAGGAATTGTTCGTTAAACTCTGGTACTTTTAATGAGAAGTTATTGTCATGTTTTTGCCATGACACATAAAATGTAATCTCATTATCTCCTTTACTTCCGCAGAAAGAGAAGGGACCAAGGAACTTTATGTTCCTCAGCCCCCACTCCATAGCGGCATACAAACCTAACGGTTTAGAAGGGTAGGTCTGCAGTCTCTGCTTCTGCATTCGCAGCTTGTTTTTGAGCTCGCTTTTCCTTAGCAGCTTCGCTGTTTGGGTTAAACACTCTCGCACAAGCTTTGCCGTTCTTACTCATGAATAGAGTAATGTAAGCATTACCTCCACGACCTTCAGCATCACGAGTAGTAATGTACTGCTCAAGGATGTCCTTGATTTCGTGATCCTTCAGACGAAGGTTCCAAGAGATAAGCTCTTGATTGTCATTAAACTTTGGCTGGTCTGCCCAACCTACTAGCACTGAGTCATATTTTTGTTCACTCATGGTATTAAATAATTTAAAATAAATGTAAATGTGATGATACAACAAACATATAGAAGGGTCATCACGGTCCCGACTATAAGATTTTTAAACTTCGAATTCTGCATAATTAAGTTGAGTTGGTGCGCCTTCGGTCAACCATTCCTTGATATTACCTACCGCCTCATTAAACTTCATCTCACCAGTGAAGAGGGTCTTATCTGAACACTTAACCAATGCTGGGTAGTATGGGTAGGTTTTCTCTTGGACAACCCAATAGTAGTCCTTGATTCCAAACACCTCTGTGTATATGTAAGCCTGGATGTCATAGCACCAGCTGTTTACATCGTAACGGAACTTGCTCACGCTACGAGAAGACTTGCTGTCTGTTATAAACCCATCCCCTAAGCAGTCAAGGAATCCTCTGACAGGCACGCCATCAATTTCTTCATTGAATTCTACTTGGTATTTTCCAGACAGATAGCTGCTGAGCAAACCGCAAGCTTCAAGCCTGTCAATCATCTCAACCGCTTTTGTCCAGTCTTCTTTGGTGACGAGAGTTTTTCCTTGATTTTCTTCTGAGATCTTGGCTTTCCACTCTCTGTAACGTTTAGTATTTCTAGGATACTTACCACCAATATCGGAGACAATATCGCTATCATCCAAATTATAAAACTTGTCATCAACTTTATTTGGTTCAAACAACATCATGTCGTAAAGACTACCAAATGTCAAGGCATCTGATTGTTTCTTTAACTGTCCCCTCATGTACATCTCCCAGAGACGCATGTCTCCAAGAGCGTACTTGATAGAGGAGTAAGAAAGGTGTCCTTTACCTACTGATTCTGTTAGTTGTTCTCTAAGTGTCATCTAACAAACTTATTAAGTCCAGCTACTTGCTTTTCTGTAAGCTTATCTGAATACTTCGATGTGATTTGCTCAAAAGCTTTCTTCTTGTCTGTAGCAGACTTGATGTAAGCTACAGCCTTGTCCATGATGTTATCTACAGATGTATTAGTAGATGATTCTGAAGACTGCTTAGCAATAGCATCATTCACTTCATTCGCTGACGCAATAGAAGTGTCGATACCAATACCCATCATTGCAAGAGCTCTACCTACAGCAGATGTTTCGCAGTTCTCTGCATAGCTAGTCTTGTTGATATGACTAGCAGACTTCTCTTCATGAGCATGGCCAGTAGCAATAACACGTTGACTCGGATCAGCAATAATGCATTTACAAATACACATCTCAGAATCTATATGTGTAAACTCTGTTGAGATAGTCCAGTTCTTATACTCATCTTCCTGGCGGAAGAACTTAATACGCTCGTTTACTTCTACGTACTGTTTGCCACGTATGTTTGTGGTCTTGAATTTGTAATTATTCATTTAATTTAGATTTTTAAGATAAGTTTCGTATGTAATGCAGTCGTCTCTAAATACTGCTGCGTGAGAAGGAATCCAACCATATTCTCCATCCTTATAAAGGTCTTTAGTCCTCATGATTTTACCCTCCCTCCATAGTTGGTGAAGGCTTCTTTCGGCTTCTTCCAATTCGTTTTCATTTATATTCATATTAATTTAGATTTAATTGTTTGCTTTTCTTCTAATAATTCTTTAATCTGTTTGTTTAAAATATTGACTTTGACATCAATAATCTTAATCCTATTTTGTCTTTCGTGTAGTACAACCTCTCCGTTCATTACATCACAAAGGCTTTTAGCTTCTTTAAACTTCTGACTATAGCCATTCCAGAAAGTCATGTTTGACTCATGGTTTTTTCTGTAATACAACGTGGTGGTTCTATCTACTCCTATTGTTTCAGCAACTACAGTTGGGGGCAACGACTCCAATAACGCACAGGCTAGAGCCATTTTAGTTTGCACTACCTCTGCTTTTCTACCTGGTAGTGGTTCGCAGCCAAGATTTCTATAGTATGCTTTCTTCACTTCTTTGGCGCATTCAAATGCGATGCGGTGCTTCAAAGGTATGTTATTGTTATCCATATTGCAAATTTATTTTGACTTTTCTTTTATTTCTTCATGAATCTCTACATATCTCTGCATAGTTTGCATTACTTTCTTCATGCTGTCAGCCACATACCACAGCTTTTCTTCTGTGGTAAAGAAGTGTTCTGACTGCATCATGTTTGGGATAATCTCATTACAAGAGTCATCTGAATGATCCAGGAATGATTGTAGCATTTCGCTGGTAGGTTTTTTTACCCATTCCAAAACATCTAATTCTATGATGTCTTCACTTGCAAAGAGAATAGCAACAGCCTCAGGCTTTGTCCTCGCTTTAAAGTGTTTGTTGATATACTTAATTGCAGCCTCGTTTGTCATTAGAATCCAAAGTTTTTGCACAAATCGTACACGTTTGACATTTTGGCTACTAGCTTATGGTTAGAGATTGTTCTATCTCTATCTTTCCTAGCAGTTTCGTATTCTTTCACGAAGAGCTTGATAAGATGCATTGCATCGACATGCTTGGGTGTTAACTGCATTGTTTTCGGAAACATAAATTCTGTTGTTTTACTCATGTTATTTTTTTTCATACGTTATTAATCCCCACAAGACGCTAATCTTTTTAGCACCTGTTTGTGGTGTTACTTTTCTTTTTGGAACTTCATTTCTTACTTCAGGGGTTGGTGTGTTCTGCACTTCTATTTTTTCTAATTCTTTTATAGCTTTTTCAACAGAGCTAGATAATCTAAACCTATTTTCATCTACAGTTATAACAAATTTCTCAAAGTTTTTTGCATACACACCTGAATTACTTTCAGGATCTTGGAATTTACTTTTGCCTGCCTGAATTCTTAGCATCATGTGTTTTAATGCTCCCATACTTCTACCTAAAGTTTCAGATATAGCTTGCATTGTTCTTTCAGAGTAACCTGATGGCGCTCCTACTTCCATTAGATAAATCGCATCTTGTGCTGTCCACTTCTTGTTCGCGAACTCTTTTTTAGTTTTTAAATTTGACATTGTTTATTTGTTAATTAAATTTAGTGTGAGCAAGAGGAATCGAACCTCAATGCATAACCAATAAAAGCAGTCAATCGGGTAGGGGCATCACACCCTAGCGGATCTTGCCAGACGCTCACTGCATGGAAAACACCCATGCAAAAGGTATGTCGTTACATACCAATCAATATTTCTAACGCTTTATCCATAGCATAGGTGCGTTGTTGTGTCATTGTACCGCATGTTTGTGGTGTCGGTAATAGAATATTTGTTGATTCTATTTTGTAAAATTCTTCATGTCTTTGTATAGCATTAGCTATCTGTCTTTGGTGGTATAGTCTTTCTTGTGTAGTCATGGTGTGTTATTTTGCTTTCATATATCCAACGCTTAATCCTCGACTGACGTTCCTGTTTCGGTGTCATCATAGGCATTATCCTTCGGAGCTTTACTATGTTCTGCTCTATGTAATTCATTTAGTTGTGATTTTAATTGCTCTGCTATTTGAATCCATCCAACGAGTTGTCTTAACAATGTTGTTTTTGTGTTTGATTTTAGTGCAGATTTAATCTGTTCTTGTGTCCAACCTGCTAGTGGGTTTAATTCTTGTTCGTTACTCATATTCATCTGCTTTTATACCCCATAACATATCACGTGGCATTTCATCGAATACCACCATGCTATCTTTTTCATTGGGTGCATTTTGTACTAGCGTCTGTGCTTGTTCTCTTGTTAGTGAGTGGAATAGGATATGCTTTTTGAAGTTATCTCTATACACTCGGTATACTGCGTAATTTTTCATTTTATTTTGTTTTTAATTTCAATTATAGAGACAATATCCCAAGTAGAATTTACCCAACCTTGCCATCCTTGATTTACTTCTGCATTAAATACTAAGCAGAGAGCGATAATTGATAGTAATTTCATGGTAATTTCATTTGTTTGTTTGCCACATGTAAAACCTCGTCATCGTGAATCATGATTTCTTGGTCGTTTACTATGACGTATAGGTTCATGTCCGCAATGAATGTGTTAATACCTCTAGACCTATACCACTTGTTCGCTTGTTCTAGTTCTATCATCGTTGTATTGTTTTATAAATTCTACTACTGCTTGGTATCTTACCTCTATGTCATTACTACTCAAGCCATCGTCAAAGTATCCTACCTTACCTACATTATCACTGAGGTAATCTTCAATCTTCTGTACTACGGGCATCAGCCAATCCCATGAGTATTTGTATTGCAACCCATCGGCTGTAAATGGTGTGCCACCTTTAGGGTGCTGATAACCCTCGTACACTATTCCATCCTCTGTTCCGATAGAGCAAGGAACTAATGGTAGTCCCATAAATTCTGCTATTAGTTTATTGTCTTTCATTTCGTATGTGATTTAATTGCGTCAATAAGCATTTCTCTTGCGTGTGTCGGATCGGATAGCACCGCATGTACTAACCATGCGAACTCATTATCTAAAGTTTCTTTATCTCCAATCATGTACTCAATGTATTCGTCTGCTTTTGTTTGTGTTTTGTAACTCATTTTGTTTTGGTTTTATTTATCACTAGCCCACCCCTCTATAAA